>Ga0207879_100074_pt1 | contig 209122 bp, 206 predicted proteins | sample LinPmetageLP24_FD_184045 | JGI IMG/M metagenome (GOLD analysis project Ga0207879, IMG submission 184045) | Marine viral communities from the Pacific Ocean - LP-24 (SPAdes) | ecosystem: Environmental > Aquatic > Marine > Oceanic | place: Pacific Ocean | collected 2009-08-30 | reverse complement strand
ATGATCGAGGAGGCCCGCCATATCGCCCCCTGCCCCCTGCCCCCTGCCCCCTGCCAGCCTGCCCTGTACGCTGTCTGTTCCAAGGTTGGCACCAGAATCGCGCTATGCCTGTTGCGCGCTTGGTCTGAATGCACCTGCCCTGCCTGCGCTGCGCTGCTGCACCCATCCCAAGCCGACTCACTCACTCACTCGTTGGAATCATTCCGACAACAACCAATACAACAATCAGATTCAGACACTCGCATTACCCTCGCTCGCAGCACACCTTATAGTCTTGCCTTCCCTTCATTCCCAACGGAATCTTCTTGCTCAGCAGAGATTCTGTCTCTTCTGCTTCGTTCACCAGCTTCCACCGTACATTATCGTCCACTTCCACGTCAGCCTCGTCCAGACATCGCATCGCTCGCGCCTTCGAAATTCGCAACAGCTTTCTTGCCTCGCCCGATAAGACTCAAAGTCGATTTATCTGCTATCACACGACTCGATAAATAGTTGCCTCGGGCTTCTTTGTCGCGTCCCAAGCAAAATCGCCACGTTTCTTTCGCAAAGTCGAGAGTGAGTCAGACGAGCTTCAGCTCACCCAGCGCGTTTTTATTGAGAATAGCTACTAATATCGTGTCGCGCACCTTCAGAGAAACGTTCAAATCAACTTCCGTCACTATGGCTAGCATGGCATCTTCTGCTCGCGATATCCCGAAGGCTCTTGGTCGAGACAGCTTAACTGCTGTAGAGGCCAGGAGCGTCCCAGCGACCAAAAACCATCCCCTTCCGACTCCTCCGAACTCCATCTCCCCCTCTCTGCCTGCCCATGGCGTTAAACCATACGGGACGCGTTCGACCACTTTGCAGGTCCTGGAACATGTTGATTCCGACATCGATTTGCAAGATGGTCAGGGAAGCGAGCAGGACAATATCGCCGGGCGTGGTCGTGACTTGGGATCGCCTGGATTCGACACGGCAGGAACTATTACTCCGTCTCTGTTGGCCAAACATCACCTACCGGAGATTCTCCTCAACCACGGTCCGCTGGCGATCCGACACATTATGGGATTCCTCACAACTGCCGTTCCTGGATTCTCTGGAATACCACCAGCGAAGGCTAGGAGGCTCGTGGTCGGTGCTTTGGAAGGCCGCGGCAGTGGTGGTGAGGGAGGTGGGTTGAAGGGTAATGTCAAGTTTGAAAAGTTTGGATGGGGACGTTGGGACGCGAGGTTGAAGGGACACCCTGCTAGAAGCAGCAGAGGCAGCCAACATTCGCCACCCCCCAGTGGACCATCTTCTTATTCCAGCGGCATGCCGATAGCCAAAAATGGCGGGTGGACAGCGGACAGAAGTCGGCTGAACGCACCGGATTCCAGCTGGGCTGGTGATTCGGCCGTCTTCTCTCACGACGATGAAATGGACGTCACGATGCTCGAAAATGAAGCAGACAAGATGTCCCTTGACGGTGATGAGTCATGTTCCTCCTCTGAGGCACCGCCTGAAGATGATATTATGGGCGACTCCGATGACATGACCGACGAGGAGGACTGGGCAGCTGTCGGAGCTGCGGCTCTACGTGCTGCTTCTTATTCCGCCTCGGGCCCTGGACGAAATTTCCTTTCTTCTCGCATTTATGGAGGATCCGGTGGTGGTCCTTCACTTTCAACAATGGCCAAGTCAGTGCCAGTACGTTCTTTTCAACCTGCTTCTAATAACATTGATTTTGCTGCTTTTGGCATGACTTCTGACCCTCAGGAGCGAGAGGCTGTCGAAGCGCTTCTACGACTCGGTTCTGTATAAACATTTTGCGGCGTTATGGGGATGGGTGCATAGAGCGGGTATGGGTTATGAGCGTCACGATCTGCCGGCGAGCATCGATCGATTGGTCTTTTTGAGCACGCTTCTATCACGAACTGAAGATGTTACTGGGTTAGTCAATGTTCTCACCAGAACTGGTGACATGGCGTTTGATTTGGCTGTGGATTTGATGATGACCTCGAGCCTGTGCTTGAATCTCGTGCGCTCGGTCTCTCCCCTCTTCAACAACAGCAATTACTTTTTGCACATACTTCTTATTTCGAATTGTATCGGATCTACAGGGCAGGAACAGTCTCTACTGCATGGACTGGGCCTTTCTTCGATTCGCAGCTTTATTGCATATACTATGTATCTTTAATATCATGGTGCTATGGATGTGGAACGGGCTTCTCGGAAGTCATGGATGGTGAGGGGATGGTATCACAGGACATCGACATTGATGTCACAGGGCAGAGGTGGTACGTGGTGGATGGATGGAAGGAAGAGAGCATAGCCCTTTTTGGCCTTTTTTAGGTGGTTTCAACACACCACGCAGATTCGATTTGAGGGCTTAATTGCTGCTTGAAACTTATAATGCAAGGTCCAGTTTGATTCTCTCTACCTACGTGTCTTGTTTCCCTATACTAGATTCCAACTGTGATACGACATGACTTGACTTGACATGACAACGACCGAACCCGGTCACCCAGTCTCGGGAACGCGGAAACGACAGATTCGCCAGCACACACGTTTGTTTCACACCCTTGCCATAATCGAACTGCCAATTCGTTTTATTCCTGTCCAGGATTCTGGAATTTCGTTCTGGACCTCTGGTACAAATCGCAAGTCTATCCTTGTAATATCCCACAAGGCGGATCATCCCTCCCTCCCGGCTTCCGCGGCTCCGCTAGAAATCCACCGCGCTGGTGGAGCAGGCTCGGATGTCATAGCTGGGCGGCCCCTCTTGGACGGATTCCGGTTTGTGTAGCCGAGATGAAGCCATGGCTGCCCGGGTGGAGTTTGAAAGACTGATAGGACTAGAAAGGGGTTCGTTTTGCTTTCATTCACAATCGACTGTGCTGTTTGATTACATTGTTGGTGTTTGCGAATGAGATAGAAGGGAGGAAGGTTTGCGCTTTACGATTGAAAAGAAGTATTGTGCTGCTCTCGAGACTTTGGCTTTGTTTGTTTGCGAGCTTGAACTATGGGTATATTCCCTATGTACTATCCGCTGGGACGCAATGGACTGCAATTACAGATGTTTGCTTCTTCGTCAGACTTTCTAGTGGCCTGTAGCGACTCAATAAAGCTGTAGCCTGCTGGCCGTGAAAGCAAGCTGCTCAATCCAGTGAGAGATGAATTTGTAGTTCGCCTGACCTACACGTTTCGTCATGATGGCGAATAACTCTGCTTCTAAGCTTCATGCCTTGAGGAGAATAGGTGTAGTATTCTGCCAAATCACTTGGAACAAATGCTAATTGGACAGATGCACCGTATAATAAGCCAAGTGTTCTGGGAATGTTACGAGACACTGTCAGGTTACTCTACCTTTGTTTTTGAGGTCCCAAGGTTGCTCAACACCAGCTCGCTTAGCTTCCGTGAATGATTGATTTGACATGAGCATCGCTCTTGTCTACAAAAGCTCTCTGGTGAATTCTTCTTTCGGAAATAGGTCAACCTCTTGCGCTTGCCACAAACTGGGTTCTTCCTCAGATTGATCCCAAAAGCAACCCTCCTACCAAAATACGTACCTCTGTGAAAAACACATAACCATGGCACCGTCTTCAACCCTCCCAACCTCTTCCAAGTCCACCTCTGAGCTCATTCAAGCCTTCGACCTATTCCACGCCAACCGTACCCTCTGGCTCCAGATCGAAGCTGACAAGAAGCGCATCCGAGATGCAGACAAAGCCGCACTGTTAGGGTTCGAGACCGGTCGGAAGCAGCCAGGCTTCACACTTTTCCGAAAGCTTCCTTCCGAGCTGAGATTGGAGATTTGGAGTCTCGTCGCGACACACTCCAGAAATGTTGTTGAGATTATCGCTCTGGAGGTATGCATATATGGCAGATGGCTGCCTCGCATCGTATCGAATACTCTGATTCCTGCGATACACGTCTACTTCGAGGCCAGAAAGGTCGGATTAGAGTGTTACACGGAGGTCAAAAGGTAGTTACTGACATGATTTGGATCCTAGCCTGTTCTCTTACTTGAAGGTGTACTAATTCAGAGAAAGAAATACGCTGGTGAGGAAGATGACATGACCATCGTCGGCATAATGTTCGTCAACTTCAACAGCGACATAATTCTGCTGGAAACTGCCAACACATTGAAGCGCTTCGAAAACTCAAGCTCCCTTCGGCTTGCAACTCTACATTAGAAGAACACTTTCACAGAAAATGTCAAGTATCTCGCCGTCGTCGAAGAGGACGCTGAAGCACTGCTAGCGCAATCGAGTAGCCCTTCGAAATTGGAACTCGACAAGTTGGAGACCTTGTTCGTCGTTGATAAGTTTACGTACTTGAGGGACTCAAAGACGGGTAGTCTGACCTTCATCGAAGTTCCGGAGGGATCGCGTGAGCGTGGGTTTACTCTGTTTTAACTCAGTGTGCAGGATCTGGTAAGGGTTGGCCCATGTCAAGTTGCAGCCTCCACTATCCATCAAGGGCGTTAAAGCTGTCAGAGATAATCATAGGTACGTCAATGCCCCTCTCGGTCTCCCAAACTTCCGAGTTTACTCTCGATTCTCTCGCATCTCATTGAAATAAGCCTACAATGACAGAGCAGTACTGAACTCAAGCAGATTGATGGACGAGACCTATCGTAAGGAACGCGAGGAGCGAGAGAAGGAGGCTTACGAGAATGATAAGAGAACTTAGAGAAGACAGAAGCCTGAGGAGAATTTGGAAGCAGCTTTCGATGCGCACGGTATTGGTGTTGGAGATGAGATCGCAGATGAGAAGGGCTTTGATCTGGGCGGTGAGGGTGTAGATGGTGCTGGGGAAGAGGTTGATCTTGATGAGCGATACGTTGCAGAGTGAGTCTTATCACATCTTTATGTCTGGAGATCTGGAACTAATTTATAATCAGGCTCCAAGCTCGTCTGGATAGGGGGTGGAGATTGACGACTTTTGATTCTGGCAAGAGGATGTGCGTGGCCGGCAGTAACATGGTGTCCTACTGCCAAGAATTAAGCGAGCAAAACTTGAATTGTAAACAAATTAATAATGCTTGCTTGCTAGGAATAAATAGAGTGGCACCTGCTGCAGATAGTAACAACCCGCCTCTCAATATCGCGGGAAAGCGCTCGAGGCAAATAGTACACGATATAAGCGAGGTATAAGAGTATGGTATGGGTGACTGACAGAGCACTTTGATGGATCACAGAGTGGTCCTGAGATGTGCCTCATTTGCCATTGATGTATTTAGTAACGTTTCATCATCCCCGAAGGCCCTCCTATAACTACAATCCTATCGCAAAAACGTGCGCCAGGTTTCTAAGGACTTAGGGAAATGCCATGGACCTAGGCAGGGGATATCCTATACGGCAGCGAACCCTTCCTCAGGAATAGTCCCGACCGGCAACGCGGCGCGTCATCTTCTGATAAATCTTCATCTCCTCCTCCCAAGCCTTTCTTCTTTCCAGATATTGTGGATTCCACCAAGCTTGTAGACGAGCCACAAGGTCTTTCGTGCTGCCGTAGTGATGAAAGCCCTTCTTGCGTGCGCTATGTCTCAACAGTTTCTTGGTGGGATTTTTGTATGACTTTCGACCGGGCTTCCTAGCCTGCGCAAACATCTTGTCGACCTTGTTTGCTTACTCCACCATGTCTTGCTGGTACTGTCCCATCTCTTCCGCGAAATGTGCTTTGTCTGCGGCGTCGAGTCGTGCGATTAAGTCTTTCTTCTGACCCTTGTCGCCGAGTCCGAGATTTTTGGCGGAGCTTCTTAGTTCCTGGTATAGGTATCAGCACCATTATCTTCTTTCTGAGCTGGTTTCAAGACACCGGGATTGTTTTGGAACATTTAGGAAGGATGTTTTTTTAGAATTTGTTCCGCACGAGGACAAAGGGACCGAGGGTGGATGAAAATGCAAATGCAAAATGGGTGAAATGCTCACTGGCAGTCTGTAGGACTTGAAGTTGATTCGTTTTGGCATCTCCGGCTTCGATAACAGCAACTCCTCATCGGGTTACAAAACCTCTCGACCAGTATCCTCTGGCAGACTCAGGTGTCGATCAGGCTCTCGGAAGATCTCATGACATTGATTTTCTCGAATCCAGGTATATGCCTTTGGAGAGAAACGAGACGGTATATGCTCATGCAAGTTCCATCTTTGACTGCTCGTGCGGCTCTGGGTTGGTCATCGGCGCAAGCGTAATATTTCCACTGAGTCTGCTCCATTCCCCGAAGCCTCCAGGAAACAAGAAGACAACTTCATCTAAGCTATTTGTATAGCGCCAGACCTGATATACATGGAGATATTGGTGATTCCTTTCAGGGAAGATGACAAGGCGACAACAGTGCTTGATGACTTCGCGGTACCGGAAGCGCCTGAACAAAGATTCTGCAAGGCAATGGACTGGTCTGAACCCGAGGTAATCGACATCCCAGTTGACATAATATCCTGTGAATATGCCATCGAAGATAAGTCTCTCATATCTCTTAAGCCCTGTTTCGAGGATGGTCGTTGTTCGGGCAAGGAGGCTCTCGTAGTCTAGACGGGCAGGCTTTTAATGGCGGGTGTGTGGCTTCACATCTGTGTCAGCTCAATTGAATAGGTCGTTACCCACAGCAGAGTTCCTGGTAATAGTCGACGTGGAATGTCTCAGAATGGTGATTTCCTCAATGGTAGTCAGCTAGCAGCCTGGCACGCAGCAGCGTCATCTCGCAATATCGAAGCCTTGCATTCATTTGACTGCGGACAAAACAAAGTATAGTACCAAGAATATGAAAGCAATCTCGTGCCGAAGATTCCATTTTCTTAATGAAGGTAGAATCAAAACTCTTCGATCAAATTTCAGATGAGCATGTCAAGATGCAAGCCAGCGAGAATCACGAAAATTTATCTGGACACAGATGAGGATTCAATATCTCCGCCCGAAAATCCTATGAAAGGTTCTCGATCAAGATCACAACATCTTGCTCTGTAGATGGAAAGTCCTACTAGCCTTACCTCCAAGAAACTGAATCCAGAGAACTACGGAGTATTCCCAGGTAGTCGCGGCTTTTGCAATTAGCGAAAGCTTGTGTTTGTAACTTCATCAACGTCGGCATCCTCTGATCAGCATTTCTAAAGTGGCCTCAACGACGACTTTCAAACGGCTTTCCAGAATCTTTCTATGATAGCTTATTCGTCTCCAAGAGAATTGTTTCCCAGTTTATTTATCCAAATCCGTGTTCGCTGGTCAGGCAAGAGTCTTGAGAACTGCTCGTCGCGAGGAGTACCATATATTGACTGTAAGAATATAGGGCCAAAGCTTTCCCTGCATCTTCAATGCTTATCCTGGAAGCGCCCAACCACATGCAGCACCTCAGGTCGTATGTTTTGCATAAAATAAAAAAGGCGGTGGGTTTATTCCGAAAGGAGAACGGGATCATGCTTAAATGGCAGGTGGCGTGCCGTTGAACAGCCGCGTGGGGGGGGGAAGATAGGCGATAGGGTCGTACTGGCAATTTCAGGGGAACTTTGTTACCCGAGTACGGAGTGCAATCTTCTTTTCTAGCTAGGCCTGGACCTTCTGAATCTTCGTACGATGAGGTCCTTTCAAACGCTATTTTGTCCGAATTTTCCAGTCTTTGCTTTGTCTGCATCGAGCATGGAGAGTTGTAACTTTGCCAGAGGTTATTTGCATCACTTCCCGGCTCGCCGCAGTTCGTGAGTCCAGGTCAACGTGTAAGCGGCGCTTTGTGCGCATTTGACCTGCGGAGAAATAAGGTCCAGTCGTTCCAACAGCGATCTTAGGATTCGAAGTTTGCCGAGTCTCTCAGACGTTGTCCTGATCAACCGGACTCGGAGGTCTTCGGAGAGATTTCGACGTTGTGCGCCTAGCTATGCGTCTTCTCAACTTATGCGTTGCAGCATTTTGGATAGCCAGCAGTAAGTTACAGATATCGTGAGAAGCATCAAGCATTAATCACGAATTTACAGCTGCCAATGCTCTCCGCAATGAGCACGATAAAGAGCCTTTCATTGAGCGGACTGAGGAACCGAGCCAGGAAAATGGGCAACAAAAAGTCAAACGAGGACTTTCGAACAACGTCACTTTGAGGATCCTCACTCTAGGCGCATCTATTGCTTATGGCTACCCCTCAACCAGCGGTAATGGCTTTCGAAATAGCGTCAGAAACAAGCTAGTATGGGACGGTAATCCTGTAAACATGGTGGGTACTGTCAAAGCAGGAAGCATGTAAGTCTGATCCCGCAAGAGAGGGCTTTCTACAATTCCAGGTCCTCGAATTTCAACGCCTTTGAGTGTCATGCTGACCTTGAGATCCAATAGGGCTGACAATGATTTCGAAGCATGGGGTGGCTTTGTGATATCTGAAGTCGCAGCTAAAGCAGAGAACTCTATCAAGTTCCAGCCAAACCTCGTTTTGCTGCACGTTGGAACCAACGACATGATACATAATATTGATGTAGCTAATGCTCACAATCGTCTAGCAACGCTCATCGACCGTCTGTTTGCTACGATACCTGGGGTCACCATTCTTGCCTCGACTCTGCTTCCCACAAGCGTGGAACCAGCCAGAGGTAAAATATTCAATGCCAACTTACCAGCAATGGTCAAAAGTCGCCAAGCTGCTGGAAAGAAAATCCTCTTGGTTGATATGTCAAGTTCTTTCTTCAGCATGGCTGATATCACAGCTGATGGTATACACCCCACAGACGCAGGTTACGAGAAGATGGCTGCCGTCTGGTATCAGGGGATCAGTGCTGCATCTGCTCGCAAGTGGTTGGTTGCTCCAACTCGTACAAGCTTCTCGGATGTCGTTGTAGGGGGCAACACATGCGATAAAACGGCTGGCAACGAGGTTGGGCCTTATCAAATCGATGCTGGCTCGGGACGGAACGATGGCGATTACATTCATTCTGCAGTGGCAGGAGGCGGATACCTTGGCGTTGGAAATCCTGCTCCTCTTGGTGTCAACTGTAAGTCTTGGACCTCCTTGTATTTCGGAATCATGTTTCAAGCACTTCTCAGAACATTATGCGGCCTGTCAATCGCTAACACTCCCGTTTTATAGGGGCGGATATCAATGGAGATGGGCTCGATGATTATGTCTATGTATCCACGAATCTGAACGGAGGGCTGGGTGTTGCTTTGAACACGGGAAATGGGATCATGGGTCCATACTTACGGGTTACAACATCCCCCGGATCCTGCCTACGAAGTGGAGTCCGTTTTGCAGACATGACGGGAAATGGTCGATCGGATCTTTGTTGCCTCGCAGCGAACGGTGACCTGAACTGTTGGAAGAATACAATCGGCTCAGACGCACGATCTCCGAATTGGGTCTCCATGGGCTATCTCATCAGGGACAAAGGCTTCACACAAGATTATGTTCGGCTAGCTGACATCGACGGTGATGGAAGAGCTGACTATGTCGGTATTTCGCAAGATGGGAGGATATCAGGTTGGCGAAATGCTGCTGTCGATAATTCCCAGCCGACTGCCTGGACGCCCTTCAAAGGAATCGCATCTGGCCTGAGTTCGACTTACAAGCCCTCACGTTGGAGGTTCGCAGATCTGAATGGTGACCACAAGGATGACTTGCTCTATGTCAACGAGAATGGTCGTGTTGAAACATTCATCAATATGCGAGGACTCAACGCGGGACTTGGTCCCGTGTGGAAATTTATGGGTGTCACACATTCTGGTGCAAGCAGTCCTGTAAATGTCACATTTGGCAAGATAATGGGCACTGGAAGAGCAGACTACGCAACGATAAGCGACAATCCAAGTACTGGGAATGTTTACGCTACAATTAACAAGAATATGGGCAAAGGGGGAACGGCTGTCCGAGGAGATGGCACTCGCTACTGTGATATGACCGGATTGGGCTCCGACGATTATATCTGGATATCCTTGATGGGAGAAATAACAGTGTATGGTAACAACCATAAATGGGGTACCTGGACGCAGTACGGTGTCGTCTATAACGTCAATCGATCCCGGAGAGAGGTATATTTTGCAGACTTCGACGGCAATAAGAGGTGTGATATACTTCTCGTCGACAAAACTACAGGAGCTACCACGGTGCTGCGAAACGACTTCGCCAATGGTAAATTTGCATTCACAAACATTGGAGTTGTGACTGGAACGGCAACATGCAAGGAGGGATATGGTTATGATCTGCACGATCTTGGCGTGCGATGGAATGATATTGATGGGGACGGGAGGGCCGACTTTCTATGCATGCAGTCGAACGGCCAGCTCTATGGCTATCTGAACAAAGGCGTGAACAACATGGTCAATCAAGGCCAAATCAAGCACACCGAAGGGAAAGAGCGGAAGACCCTACGACTTGCTGATATTAACGGGGATGGGCGAGATGACCTTGTCTATGTCGATTTGGTGGATTCCACAATCACGGCATGGAGTAACGAGGGAGCCACAGGACAATTTGGAGACGACGCAGCCGGAACCAGCTCTTTTCGTTGGGTACTGAAAGGACAAGTCTCTCCGGCGACCACCACGAGAGGTTCATGCGTGGAGTTCGCGAACATTAATGGAATTGGGCGAGCTGATTCGTTGCTCATCTATCCTGATACAAATCAGCAATTCGTGAAGCTCAATACCTGCCCAAGCCTCACGCCTGTGGAGCCACATTTACCTACTCCACCGGCGATGACTTATCCGTGACAGTTCAACGTCAATCTAGACGCTCTCGGAGACCCAAAGAGCCAACGACGGACGATCGAAATTCAAGAGGTGGAATTGTACAAAGAATGATTAATTGATCGGAATCTTGCCATACAAGATATCCTAAGCTTTCCTGCTACGGTGCCTCACGCGGTGTTGTACATACCAACAAGGAAGACTGTAGTGTCTGTGTATATATCAGGAATTAGAGACTGAGACACGAATATGAAGAACTAGTGCGGCTTCAAGCTAGCAGACATCTCAACAATTGGGCAATTTGAACGTTTCAAACGTCTTCCCCTCCATCCAAACGAGCTTGCATCCTATTTGGTATTAGCTAAATAACAGATTTCCGCTCGACAGGTGCATCTTACTCTTCAGCAATAAGCGAATCTGAATCGGTCCCAAGATCTTCGCTTTCATCCTCCGTCTCCACACCCTCGCAATCACTTCCATACAAGTCCTCAAGCATACTCTCGTTATCAGACGTACTCAACCCCAGCATATCAATGTCCAGCTCATCCGCGAGGTCATCGTGGAAAGACTTCATGACAATTTCTTAATCCTTCAGTTCCGCAAGGAGAGCCTCAGTCGTCTTTGGTGGACTTAAGACGTAGTCGTCCCTATACGCATCGACGATCTTGATGGATGGTCTCAGACTAGTTTTAGCTACGGTTGACTTGCGTATACGCTGTTCAAATTTCTGAGCAATTACTGCGATTTCAGTGTCATAGCTGTGAACTTTGGTAAAAGCAAGGCTTCCAGTTGTGGACGTTCCGCCTTCAAAACTTCGAATGATGTAGAGACTGTCTAATCTGTCAAAAGTAGGGATCCCGTCTAGTCCCCATGGAAACCCGTTGATGAAATTGGGCAATCCTGAGTCATAAGCTGCGACTGCCAGGTGTTTGAATCTTCTGAATAGATAAGTGTCTCGATAGAGTCCGCCAGTATAGCAGCAGGGAAGATCAGAAGAGACAAATATCTTCATCGACTCTGAACTTTCGAAGAGAAGGATGTCAGTCTCGAAACTCACGAATGTCCTTCGCCAGAAGATGCAATGATAACGGTCTAAGCACTTGCCATACTACGTGCCATTAGCAGATAAGTAGGAACATATGGACACGGTGACACTTACATAGCTGAACTCCGTGTAAAACTTCCTACCCACCCTTCGAGACTCGCTTGTGGCGTGCACAATAGCAGGAACCAAAGTCTGTGTGGGGAAGTAGCGAGAGAGGCCATTCTCGTCCACAAGCACTTCAATCACTCGTTGCTGGCGAGCTGCGAAGTTCCATATCATCTCTCTGATCTCCAAAGGCAATATGCGGAAATTCTGGAATTTCACGACCTCCTTGCCTTTTCCGAAGACCAACATCGATAACTTGTCATTCTCACGAATCTTCCTCTTGTTGGCTTCTATTTGGAGCCAAAGTTCAGGGTTTGCCTGATACAGTTTGAAGTCTCCTGATAGCGTGGACAAACTTGTAACTGACCCCGTAATATTCGTTACCAGAGAGGGAGTACTACTAGCTGCGAGGTCATTTTGTGCTGCATCGTGATGACACATTTCGACGCGAGCCAGAATGAATTCTGTAAGCGTTGGTAGCGCTGATCGGAGAAGTTCACGCAACGTCGGCCGGAGTGCCTGATTTGGCCATACTCGTGTGTTCGAGCGCAAATTACGACGTATCTGTATTGTCGTGTCTGAGAAGTTGGAGACTTGACGGAGAGAAATGCTGGGAGCTCTAGGCGTCGTATAATAGTCTGCCCATATCGTGGGCGAGCTGCTTAAAGAAAGAGACACGTCTGGTGAAGTGTTTATTACTGAAAACGGAATGCTCTCGTCGAAAGAGAACTCCTGAGAGATATCCATATTATCAAAATCCATGCTGTGTGGCAGTATTCGATGTCTTGGGTTTGTCTGAGACAATGAAAGCTTCGAAAATCATTTCTGCTGAAAAGTGACATATGAGGTTCGAATTTCCTCAATGAATGCTTTTCAAGAAATGGTGTGGCATACTCGATGAGGTGACTAGTATTTCCATGGTAAACTAGTCATCTTACAGCCATCTAACCATGGGTTTAATTGTGTTAGGTGCGATCCATCGCCCTTCATTCTAGTGCCTAAAGACTGAGACTTATCGAAATTGGTAGATCCATGTGAGAGTATTTGACTTACCAAGACGGCTTTCCGAACTTGTGTTGCCTTGGGGAGAGCCGGTTCCTTTTATAGCTTTCTAACTAGCTCGTAGTGCCTGGATGGCGTTCGTATAAGCCTTCTCTGCTAGCATGAAGCTTGCGTATCGTCCGGCTTTATTTGGACGTCAATTTATGCGCAGCCTTGCTCAAAGCCAATTTCGCTCGACCAGTTCTCAAGCTTTGGAAAGTATGCAGTCGACTTATACAAGAGTCCATCCTGGAGTCAGACAGAGCAGGCTCTAGTGGACCATCCGTAGCTTTCTGAGATCCCTCCACCGTCTTGACAACCACAACATCCGTAAGCTTCTCCATGCTATCTAAGATGCCATGTAGCGAGCGTTCTCTTTCCGAATCTTCCATGCCTAGAAGAAACTCACAGTCAAATGCAGCAAGCACCATATGATGCTGCAACGAGACTGAGTTTTTGATATCTCGAATAACTTTGCGATTCTGCATCACCCAGGGATCTGACTTGCCGGATGGTACCAAGTGCCTGCAGCCTGGTCCGAAGAAGATGGTGTCTCTCTCAAAATCGACGAGAATGATTTGAGAGCAATCCCCGAAGTTGACTTGCTCATAGAACTGGATTGTGTTGTATCGTGATTCTTCACATGCATGGAGAATGGCTGGCGTTGGTGATTTTGAAGTCACGGATCGGGCTTGGGACATCCAGGTCAGCTCGATGACGCGAGGTGGTGGTAAGGCTAGAGTCCACACTCTCAAGCGTAGCTCTGGGGGAAGTTGGCGAAAGGCATGGAATGAATGGGATATAGAATCCATATTGTGCGTAGTGTGATGGAAGGAAAACTGTTCTGATTGTAGTTATGATGAAGGTTGGAGGATGTGTGTGTTCAGGTGTGAAGGCAGCACTTGGGTTGTGTCACTTGAGCAAGCCACAAGCGTGATGCAAGGCTGATCGCGAGGCTTTCTGAGTTTGTTAGCAATTCAATGCGACTGAATTAGGCAGCGAGGAATGAAGATCAGCAGAATTCAAATATACAAAAAGGAAGCAATATCGTATATGGTACAACCAATGCAAATACCTCACTCGGCACGGTAAAGCTTTCTTCTACGTACCGACTTCAGTATTCTATAGAGTGGCTCTTTTGCCATTGGAGCCATTTCGTGTTATTATCACAAAACATCTTGAGGAGGTTTCGAGAAAGGAATCTCAAGATAAAAAGCTGTACTGCATACACAGCAAGATATGTAGTTGATTGCTTGTCCCCACCATGCCCGTCTACTGAATACGAGCCGCTAGAGAAACACCATACCACAAGGTCGCAATGAAGCCAGTTAGATTTAGTAGAGACGATATTCCGTGCATGCTACCAAATGACTTATTCAATCTCTGCATCTCTTCGCTATGTGGTGCGGGGTCGTAGTATTTCTTGCCGTCTCGGGTTTCTGATATTCACATGTCAGTCTAGTTCCTAGCTGACAACAGAATGGTACGAGAACCGTACCTTGATGCTTCCTCTCCCTCATTATCTTTGTTGTAGCAGGACCAACCAATGCCATATTTGCCAAACTCGTTACAAAGATGGTAGCAATTGGGATCAAGACGCTCCATCTGTTTACATCTGCGAATACGCCATGGAAACCCGATGATATTCCCAAGCCTAATTTTGAAGCAGGATATGTGAGAGCCACCACCACAGGAAGTGTAGTTTGAATGCCGAAGTAAACGGGGAACAGCTTCTGTTGCAGTTGGGAGAATTGTGGTCGCGCGAGAGCTTTGTAGCTTACGATTCCACCCACGAATGTCTATGAACATGTTAGACTTTGGAAATATACACGGGCCAGCGAGCTATTTGCTTACCTGGAAGAATTCGGTCCCAAGCAATGTGCCATATCTTCCAAGTCGTTGTCAGCTCCAATGTAAACAGATAGCTCCTGAAATCCGGCACTTACGAGATAATATGGTACGGAGCTGCAGTCTTGAAGATCGATACGTCTGACATGATAGGCAGATTATTATTGGAAGTCTCTTTACCTTCACTAGCAATTCAGGTTGGAGAGCAATGCTGTGTTGACAGGATGGTCTGATGAAACTGATGACGCCCACGACAAACTGCCGAGGCAGGTGCAAGCCCTGGGGCGCTTTGGGGCGCGGAAGACCGTGCTGGAAAATGCTCCATCAACCTGTGCTGCACCATTGTGAAGTTCACAAAACCCATCTAGAACAACCTGTGTCATAATGTGATGAGCAGACATCCAGAATGTTCCCAATGTCGCATCGCAAAATCAATGCTTAGCTCGGACAGAAGCACAATGCTGCTTCTGTTTTTTGGCTGCTCGCCAAGCATGGCCACCTGACTTCGCGACCCGCGTCTGCCTGGATCTGAAGCTCTTTACGCGTCTCAGTCAAAGTTGCTCCAAATTCAACATCTGTCTGTTGTAACCACCATCATCGACAACATGGCGAGCAAGGAAGCAATTATCTATGTCGTAGATCTGGGATCCACCACGGGTGACTGCCACAGTAAGCATTTCTATCCCTCGTCATTAACCAGATAATATATTCGTTGTCTCCCAAACGCTTCCCCTCTGATTGCCAACAATGGCACTTTCAAACGAGTCTGATGCTCACTATGTACAGATGGCAGAACAATCAGTGACCTCGACTATGGCATGGAATATGTCTGGGACAAGATCGCAACGATTATGTCTACAAACAGGGTCGGTCTCAGCGTCGGCGTGATTGGCTTCAGAACGGACGAAACCGACAATCCCCTTGGAGGAGATGGAGAGTACGAGAACATATGCGTCTTGAAGCCCTTGGGTACCATGGATATCCCGAGCCTCGAAGACCTTCGGTCAAAGATTCACAGCAGTTCCACCGAGATGGGAGACGCTGTATCTGCAATCGTTCTCGCCATCGACCTTATCGAGAAGTTTACTACCCTCAAGAGTGGAAAACCCGCGAAATCTGCTCGCAAGATTGTCCTGGTTACAGATGGGCAAGGTGGAATTGATGATGACAATATTGAGGTACCCCAACCCAATGCTCCAAAATTGCTTTGCCCTCTTTGGAACGGTTCTCTACTTATCGAGGGAGAACTATGGCCACAATTTAGATGAGCCACTCCATTGAGCACATGGCTAACCCTTCGCAGTCCATCGCTGAGAAGCTCAACGAGATTGGGATCGAACTTGTCGTACTAGGTATCGATTTCGATGACCTCGAGTATGGTTTCAAAGAAGAAGACAAAGCTTCCTTGAAGAAGCAGAACGAGGCAATATTGGCGAAACTTGTCGAGCTATGCAATAATGGGATGTTTGCAACGATGGCGGAAGCCCTGGCTTCTCTGGCGAACCCGACGGTCAAGTCTACCAGACCCTTCAAGGGGTACGAAGGACGCCTCGGTAAGCATACTCAGCCACCTCCGGGCGTTCCAGAACCCAGATCACTTCTTTGAGCAGTTGCTCAGACTACTGAAGATTTCTAACACAAATCCATCGTCTTATCTCGAATTTATCTAACGTGCTTCTCAGGCCTTGGTGATTTTGCGAAGTATCCCGAGAGCGCGCTGTACATTGATGTACAACGATACTTCAAAACAAAACAGGCAAAAGCTCCCTCCGCTAGTAGCTATGTTCTCAAGGCTGCCGCAAACGGGGAAGCAAGTGCGCAGTCCTCTCACACTCTTGAGGATACCGAGATGACAGATGCGCCTGAGCTCTCGGCTGTCAAGACGACCCGGACATATCATGTCAACAGCACCACTGGTGTCGATGGAACAATGAACGTCGAACGAGGGGAACTGGCTAAGGGGTACTATTATGGCAGTAGCGCCGTGCCATTTGGAGAAGATGAAGCAGACGTCACCAGATTCGATAGCCCTCAAGGATTCTCCATCATCGGCTTTGTGCCAAAAGATAAGGTAGTTTTGAATTACCATATCTCTACAGTCATACTGACACAATATAGTACGAGAGGTATCTTAACATGGGCGAGAGTTGTATCACCATTGCTCAGACAGTCAACGATAAGGCACGAATGGCTATGTCTTCTCTTGTGCATGCACTGCACGAGCTGGATTCATATGCTGTGGCTCGAATTGTCGCCAAGGAGGGCAAGGCCCCTCAGCTCCTGCTTCTGGCTCCATCGATTGAACCCGAACTAGAATGTCTCGTTGACGTTCCACTTCCCTTTGCTGAGGACATCCGAGTGTATCGATTTCCTCCACTGGACAAGGTAATAGGCTCGTCTGGTACCGTTATCACAAAGCACAGGTATCTCCCTTCGGACGACTTAGTCACAGCTATGAGTGATTATGTTGACAGTGAGTACATTATATGAAATGCCCGAGCAATTTCTTTTGCCTCCTCTTCTTTAGGGTTTTGTTGAACGTCAATTATGCTGACTGCCATGCCCAGGCATGGACCTCAGTACTTTCGGAAAGGATGATGATGGAAATCCTACTGAGTTTATGACCATTGAAGAGACTTTCTCTCCGACCGTCCATCGTGTGAACCAAGCAATTCGGCAGCGAGCCATCCATCCAGATGGGGAAGTCGGCGAACCAGCTCCTGTCTTAATCAAATGGTATGCGATCCCTTAACACTAACCAGATCTCAGAACTGATCGTGTTACTTCAGGTCAAAGCCACCAGCCGAACTCATCGCGAACGCGGAGCCTCAATTAGAAGCCGTATTGAAGATTTCTGGCGTGACGAAAGGTGAAAATGATCCGCCAGCCGATTCTTCATCAGACTAATGATCCTTCGCGTGTAGTACCAGAAAAGGCCAAAGGAAAACGAGGACGGGAAGTCATTACGCCTATGTCCGGTCTAGACGTCAATGAACTCTTGAACACTCGCAGACAAAAGAGCGACATTTCACATGAAAACGCAATCCCCGAATTCAAACAGTTGATGCAAGTAACTGAAAAGGACGAAGACATCTTCAAGGCAGTAAGTCAAATGGGAAAGGCCATACGACAGTCCCTCAAAACCGCCATGGGCAACGTCAACCATCCTGTTATATTCTCGCAAATCAAAGCCGTCAGAGACGAGATGATCGATATAGACATGCCAGAGATCTACGATGACTTCATCAAGGACCTGAAGACACGTATATTTCAAAAGAATGAATTCGGAGACCAGAGGAACTTTTGGGCAGATTTCAAATTTCAAAAGCTTGGTCTAATCAGAGGGTCGGGAAATGCTGGAGTAACTGAGGAGGAGGCTGCGGAGTTTTTGAAATTTGGATGATATCACTTTGATCAGTAATTATGTATGTGTGTACAGATAGTGACAGTGTATTGGCGTTTGGGATTTGATACCAATGAAAAGTCGGTTCGTGCCTTTTGCACCTGTTGCATTTGTCTGGATTCATGTAATTCCATTTGCGATTGCCATGATATGAGACGAGTAGAAATTGACAGCTGGAGTTTTGTGACTTGTTCCTCGACCCTAATCTGAGTTCCTTGCCAGTCAATGAAGCCATCTGGATGCGCAGCTTATGTCATGATGACATGTCCGGGCTGACAGCAGCCATGGAAACCAAAACGCCCCTATCGGGCGGGAGATAGGCTTCATCAAGGAGTATAGTCCAGAAGGGGGGCTGTTTGTTTATTCCTCCGTTAGTGTGGCTCGCTAGAAAATTTAGGTTCACGAAGTCAGAGGTCCAATCAAAGGAACCTCCGTGCAAGGAAATTGCCAACATCAGAAATCGCTAATAGCTAATAACATGACATGGTGAGAAATATTACAAGTGGTTCCGAGGTGTATCAAACAAGTATACTCGAGAATCACTGCGCAGTTCTGATGTTCTAGCTTGGGGATAGGACTTTGATCTCTCGGTTTCAGGCATCATCTTCGTGCCCACAGACAGCCCTTTTGGCCACTAGGCCTTTTGCCCTTTCGCCCTCGATCTCTCTTGGTACATCAATTCACCACCCACCCTTATTACTCTAACAGCACCGAAAGACAAAGACCTTGTCTACTTGGACCATACGTTGAACTAGTGTTTTTAGCGTCAAACTACTTATATTGCTACCAAAGCGTCGTATGGTCCTCGGTTACTTGCAGCAACAGCAAACAACGTCGCATCGCACCTTCTCCAATATGGACGAGATCAAGAAGCTCCACACTTTGAACAATGTCACCGGTCAAACTGGTGACATTGGTAACCCTCACTCAGCTATGGCTTCATCATCTAAGCAGCCCACGCGTGTGCAGCCGCAACAGAACGACCATAATCCTTCCGATTCGGGCTCGGATTCAGACGAGTACTTAACCAGCGGACGTGCCATCACCAAGAATAGTGATGTCGTCTATACAACCATTAGTACGTTCTTTCACGGTTCAATGTCCCACAGAACTCCCATGGCATTTACTTTCAAAAATTGACGTAGCTTTCAGGTGACGGCGTAGACAATCTAAGCCACGAGATCGCAATATATCAACTCAAGCAGGGACAGCTGACCACTGAAGGTGAAAGCTTCATACCCTGGGCTGCTGTGAAGAAGTATCCATATACCTATGTCGGTAACAATAATCGACAGCGGGTTGCTGAAGGATTCTTCGATCGTGGACAGATCTCCAACCAACCTTGGGACTTGTAAGTGGCTTGCCTTCCGTTTTCTTCACTTTCAATGTCAAGGGCCAGGCTTGTGACTTTTAGTCTAACCCATCTGTGGCTTTAATATTCACTTATATCAAAGCCCTTTCATTCTTTTCCTTTTGGGTCGCATGAGACTCCAAGTGCTCGTGGTTTCTTCAAGAGAACTGAAATCTCCTTGTTACGTTCCCTAATTGCCATATCTATTCCTAATCACTTCATTTGACACCATACTGATATACCTACAGCTTCTACATCTACCGTGGTGCTTCAGACTTGAATCTTCAGCCGATTCTGTTGGTACCCACACGACAAGTCGAGTCATTTCTCCAGCGAATAAATCTGGCAATCGGTACAGCTCTTACTCTGCCTACAGGTGGAGCAAACGGATCGTTCCAAGTCACCTTTACCAACGACGGCAACCCACAACCTCGATATCTAGGATACTCTGACAACAGCGAGATGGCCGAGAGTCTGAGAAACAATGTCCCTCCGCACTACTTCCAACCGGATGGTGAGCCAGGTGCTGTGGGCACACCTTCCGATCGTTCCCTGGCTGCTTTTCGTACAAAGATTGCTCTGATGACTCAAGCTCAGAAGGGAAAGAAGCAAGCCAGTAGAGAGAAGCAGAAGAAAGACCGCATTGAGAAGCAGCAGTCGTGGCACCATTCAATCAAAAGAGTGCAACGCTATCTAGGACTTCGCGAGTCCACGACAAGTAAGTCTTCCCTCGAAACCATGTTTTCAACACCCTCAATCCTTTCGAGGACACTCACTATTCTGGCATAGTCAGTAACAATCAACATCCGAATCTTCATGACCTTTGAGCTCGAGACTGATTCACTACTGACAGCTCGGATCGCCAACATCAAGGTTGGACTCGGTGAAACAGATCATGGCTGGGCCCGCTATGAGGATTCGGTCAAAGAAGCTTTGGCCAAAATGCCCCCTTCAGCTGTTTTTAATGCCGATGAACCTGCCCCATACCTTCGAGAGCATTCTGTGGTCTTTGTCTGCGTCGATGTTGAGGCGTACGAGCGCAGCTCAAAAATTATCACTGAAATAGGGATCGCCACTCTCGATACACACGATATCGAATCATTGGCTCCTGGTGAAGGAGGAGCCGAATGGATGAAGAAGATTCGTGCTCGTCACTTCCGAATCAAAGAACACAAACATTACAAAAATACCGAGTTCGTGACTGGATGTGCTGATCGATTTGAGTTTGGGTACGTTTTCCATGTCAGACCGTAAGCTGGTCTTAGAAAATAGCTAACACGACGTAGTGATAGCGAGTTCATCAATCTCAAAGATGCCCCTCATATCATATCCACCTGTTTCAAGCCACCGTATTCAGGTCCTGGCAAAGTTTCCACTGGAGACAATGAGCCGCCTAAGCGGAATATCATCCTGGTTGGTCATGATGTTGGAGCTGATATCCAATATCTACAGTCTGTCGGCTATGATGTTCTTAACCTTTCCAATCTGCTCGAGCAGGCAGACACCGCGATTATGTGGAGATATCTGAAGCGGGAGACCAACCCACGAAATCTGGGTAGTATTCTCGCTGACCTGGGCATCATCGGCTGGAATCTGCATAATGCAGGTAATGACGCCGTATACACCCTACAAGCCATGATTGGAATTGCCATCAAGCATATCGAGGAGAAGCAAAAGAAGCGAGATGTCAAGGATCTAGAAAAGAAGATTCGAATTTCTGAGTAAGTACCACCCTTCTTCACACTTGAGAACGTAGACTTATGTACAGTCAGATCTGTCAAGGAAGCTGTTGAGATTGCGGTTGAGAGAGAAGAGGGCTGGAGCTCTGGAGGAGAGAATAGTGATGGAGGTGCTCCAGTTCCTATCGTCCAGCAACCCTCGCCTCAAGTCAAGAAAGTGATCAAGTCTCAAACTTGGCAAAGGAACAACCCTGCTGCATCTACAGCGAGAGAGTCGCGAGGTCCATGGAAGCCAGAGACTTCATCTTATTCCAGCACTGCGTGGAGCACCAGTAACACTCAATGGGGTGCAAGCCAGTCTGACGTTTCGACTGGATGGGGATCCAACGATAGCCAATGGGGTACAGCATCATCCCAACTCAATGCTGCCACGGAAGCCTTCACTTCTATGCTGAGCAGGTTAGTATATGTCCTTCGTAATGAACTTGTGGCATATGATACTCTGGGCTTATTTCTTGGCAACTTCCTTCCCACTGACATATTCAACGTCACAAGATTCCCCATGAAAGTTGTGTACTTTACAGAATATCAGCTTACACCTAGTTAGTAACCAAAGCCGCAAGGATAGATCCGGCCCATGGCGATCAGTTTCCGCATCCGGACCCGTTGTACGTCCAGGTCCAGTTACTGACAGCTCAAAGACTGCGAAACTCGAGAGTCTGATGAAGAAGACAAGCATATCCAAAGAAGCTAGTGATCCAGCAGCAACCACTGATGGAAACTATGACACAAGTCGCTGGTCCAATCCAAACCCGCGACCTCAGCCTACACCAGAGTGGACGGTTGTTAACGATAGAGCCGAAAAGTGATGTCCCAGAAGTGCTTAACACTCTCAAAAATTGGACAGGTAACCCGGATATCCGGAAGACAGTGTAGACAGTTTCGTTGTGGGTACTCTTATGAGAAGCTTTCGGCACTTTGAGCTTGATCTGGGGGAGCATCGAAGGGGTGACGGGGAAGGAGACGTCTCACATGTTGCCCATGACAGAACTTTAGACTGCGCAACGGACTTTGCCTGATTCAATAGACAAGCGTTGATTTGCACTTAATCCACAGGCTTGAAAGTAACCGACAAAAGTCGATTCTTTCGGAGAAGAGATCTGCCCTGTATGGCATCCATTAAACCTCCAAAGAGCAATGCCACTAAACGCCAACGCTGATGCTTCAAATCCTCGGTATCGTACAGTATTACAGTGATATACATCTCGTCCTCTCGGCTCACCCGTTCAACCATTCCTCTCCAAGAATTCCTTCGCTTCGTTGACTTTCGTCGCTAGGTATGGACTTCCGCCTCGATCGGGGTGGTTCAACATCATGAGCGTTCGGTGATTCTTTCGTATCCGCTCCTTGGTAAGTTGACGTTCGCTAGCAATCCTCGTCAGTCCTTGTGCTTGTCATATTTCGATCCGAAGCAAGAATGCAAAGTGGCGTACCTGAGTTGTAAGATGAGAGATGCCTCTCTCTTGTTCATCTTGGGCTCGAATCCGCCCTTGTAAAACGCCTTGCCCAGCGCACCAACAGCTTCCCCTCGTGATCGACGTAATGCCACAAGTCCTGCTCTGCCCTGTGAATTGTCAGTGTGGCTTTATTCATCCGGAGAGTGTAGCCCATACCAGAAACGCAGCAACCGCAACACCAGCGCCCATTGCCAATATAGAAGCCATTGTTTTTTTCCTATCTCAGAACGAATGCACGATTTTGCCAAGATTCCTTCCTTTCCGAAAGCCTGCGAATTCTTCGAGTGTTAATTTGGACGGTTAGCGACGTCTTTCTTGACTTCTCGAATGGTCGTCGGCTGGTCCTTTGGTCAGAAGCCGACAACAATTTTGAAGCGCTTGGACCATCCGCTTAACGCGATAAAGACTAGCGCAATCTTTTATCGGCCTAAGCGACCATGAAATTTTGAAGTTCAAGAAAGTTATATTTTGTAGAAGCTCATTGACAAGGACGGTTCGACCATAACGACGTCGCCACAATGAGGATCGAGACTTGTTACTTCTGCTCGCAGCCGTGTTATCCTTCGGTACGTACTCGAATTCTTGGCTCTTAAGTCTGTGCTTGGACTGGTTACGACAAAGTGTGGGCAGATCGATCTAGCTCAGCACATCGTGAAGCTCCAAGCAAAATCTACAAAGAGTTTGGAGGCGCAATGCTAATGTTTGCTATAGAAGGGTATCACTTTCGTTCGTAATGATGCCAGACTCTTCAGATTCTGCCGGTCGAAATGCCACAAGAACGTACGACCATCGCTCAATTTCCCCTCCCAAACACCCTACTAACATGCAACCTCACAGTTCAAAATGAAGCGTAACCCCCGCAAGCTGAAGTGGACCAAAGCCTTCCGCAAGTCCGCCGGCAAAGAAATGGTCGTCGACAGCACTCTCACCTTCGCTGCGCGCCGCAACGTGCCTGTCCGCTACAACCGCGACCTGGTGGCCAAGACACTCAATGCCATGGAGAGAGTTTCCGAGATCCGCCAGCGCCGCGAGAGAGTATTCTACAAGAAGCGTATGGCTGGCAACAAGGAGCGCGAGAAGGAGGCGAACCGCAAATTGGTGGCTGAGAATGAGCACCTGCTACCGAAGATGCGTGCCAGTGAGAGAGCGAAGGCCGCAGAGATGGGTGAGGAGGTTGAGGAGGCGCCGTTGGAGAGAGAGAAGAGCAAGGTGTTTGGCAAGATGAAGGAGAGGAGGAAGGTGTTGGTCCAGGATGTGGATGAGGATGACATGGATATGGATTGAAAGGGCGACTCTGCTTGTAACTCTGGCTGAATGTGGGGTCTGGCGTTCTTGGGCTTTACAAAAAGGCGTTGGTCGGATTACATGGTTGCGTACATATGGAACTTTTCACAGCGAGCAGAGCCGATGGTCCATGGGTGGAAATCTCGTCGAACTAGGAGGTCCAACATGTCATGTTTCGTGTCTGAATGATGGATGGTTTCGTGGCTGAATGATGGATGAAGGATTGTGGCAACGCAACATTTTCGTCAAGATATGAAAGATCTCAAATCATTATCTTGAAGCCCGAAGCTAGATATTCTCCGGCTTTTGCAAATCTCAAGAGGGAACAGGACGTGACCATTCCATATTTGTAAGGGACCTAACCCGCATATTTACAAGCCGTCACTTCCCAACTGCTACTACACTCAGCGTCCCTCTTCAAACCTCTTCTAAATCTACTTCGCGTTCTGCATAGCTGCAGTATCCTGATCAGAGTGTCAGCCTGTGAATCCCCAACCCAGAGCGATTCCAAACTTTCAAGTGAGGAGAAAGCCAAACTCACCAGATACACCTGATAGAAGCTCATCTTCCACTGTCCATCAACCTTTGTCATCTTAGCTCTTCCGGCCCACTCAACCTGAAAACTTAGTCAGTAACTCTTAATATTTATAGTCCTCTGGTATAGTCGGCTCTCTCGCTCTCAAAGTATGAGATGGCAAGATAACATCAAGATACAAAGAAGTTAAGTAGGGAATAAACTCACCTCAGCCTTCCTCTCATCCTTCAAAACATACTTGACAGTCCCATAGAGCATAAGCTCATCAGCACCTGATCCGAACGGGAAAATTTTGACTGGTGTATGCAGACGCGAGGCAACTGTAGCCCACATGCCCTTGCGGATGGCTAAGATTTCTACATGGTAGATATTAAATATCAGCTTGACTTTTCCTGTTTCGCTATACTACATATGCACTGAGAGAAAGAAGGACAGTCAGATGGCATTTCCATTTGACCAGAAGCAGATTACAAAAACAACGGCAGCCACGGCAGCATGCTTTCATGAGAAAAGACCCCCAAGCCCTATTCCAGAAATAACAACAACGAAACAAAATTGGAAGAGAAAAGTATCTCACCATCCCTCCCCTTCGCCTTCTTACTGGCCATAATGAAATCCGCATCGGCAGTCAACGAATCCGCATACTTGTCATGAGCATCCGGCGTGTCACTGGTCTTGTAGAACTCCTCGAAGAAAGCTCGGATACCGTCGTCTAGCTCAATGCCCTGTGGGACTTCGGATCTGTAGGATTGTGACATTGTCTTGATACTGAACAAACTTTCGTATGTCAACAAAGAACTTGACGACATGCAAGTAGATATTCAGACGTTCTGAAATGGTGATGTGAGTGACGTGAGGATGGAGGGGTAATGGCGGGGTTATTGCCTGGTCCTTATCCGATGTCTTTGCCGAAGTGTAGGTCAACACACACACAATCGAGCAATTTGGATGTTTAAATTGGTTGCATAGTTTGCAGGACAGTTTCTTTGCTTGAGGAGTTATCATACAACGCTGAAGATGCCATTGGGGTATCAAAGCAAAAACAAAATGCTGGATGCCAAAAATCTCCGAGCAACACCTAGAACCAGCAGAACCAGCACGTCTCATGAAAGCTCTGTCGAATCACCGGACTTGAAGAACTTGTCTATCTTTGTCTTTTTCTCCCACCAGACCTCGGACTCTCCATTCCGGGGACACTTCTTGAAGAATTCGATTCGGTGCTCGGCAATAAACTCGTCATGTTGGGTATCGGTCCGCCAATCCGCCGCAGCCTTTTCTTGGATGGCTGATTTGAAGCGATCAACATACCCAATCCTAAATTCATCGATGTCGTACTTCGGATCATGCCTGAGAGCGCTCAGCACATCTGAGGCTTGTCTAAGTTTCCGAGTCGGCTCATTACTTGAGCGTTCTTGCTGATGATTCCTTTTTCTCTCAGGATATTTCCTCGTCTCGGACGTATCCTCAAGGACTGCGTTCCTCTTGGGACCATGGATGGCTTTTCGTGTGGTGTATTGGGTACAGTTGATCAAAGTACAATACATTGCTGCGCTTTCTACCACACTTGCTTCAATGAAGCATGAGGATTCATCACTTTTGAATTTCCCTGTTAGCACTCTTTTCTGGAGGCGAGCTCGAGGTATCACAACTATTTGGAGATAATGCAAATGGTAGAGATACGCATGCACTCGACATGACTGTTCAGGGTAGAGAATGTATCATCGTACTTACAATTCTTCTTGCGAAGTAATGCTGTAACTCCACTCTTCCACTTTAGCATTAAGCTTTGCTTCGAAAACCTACAACTCATATTAGCTCAAATGTGATTCCTTATATGATCTGTCCCGATGATGAGTAGAGAGTTGAGAATTCCGGAGAGCATACCGGATCTCCAACAGCAGCAGGCTTCAACCCCAATACATAAACCCAACTATTGACTTTGGACGAATCTGCGGTTATCTCAATCAGGCGGCTAGGCCATAGCACACATCGAGGCTTCTCGGTGGGCTCAGGATGATGTAGAAAACGCGAGAGATCTGTGAGCAGTGTAAGCATGAAAAGAACATGCCGGTTGAAACAGACAAGCCTCTTCTGAAAGTGTGCCTTCCTCTGGCAAAGGTGTACCGGACTTACCTTTCCGAAGCTTTGGGAGCTGTCTCTCAATCATGGACAAGAACGCTCCCCGCTGAACGGAGCTAGACCCGTTGTATTCAGTGTTTATTTTAACAAATTCTAAATGTCAGAGCAGTCAGCATCTACCATATTGTCCATATCCACCATGTGCACTCGAAATTTGCGGCCATTCAAATCTTCGAGGGAAAGCACCAAGGATTCCGCAGACACTCACGTGGATAGTCCATCTTTTCGTTCATTGGTAAAGCTCTCACTCTCATCAAAACTGACTGTGACACAGGCAACATTGTCGGAGTCGTACGTTCGGCCTCGAGATCGCGGCAAATAGGATCCGGGACAATATCCATTCGACTATGAAAATCCATAAAGTCGTGGAAGCATTCTGCTATTACTCCTTGCAGGTTGACGGAGACTTCTCTGGTGAGCAGAGACTGGACGGCGCGATACAAGAGACCCAGAATGTATTGGGCATGTAGGAAGGCCTTATCCCGAGGAAGGAGCGGAAGGTTGTAGAAAATACCTCGCTCAATTGCATGAGCCCGGAGAAAGTAAAAGGCCCTCCTTGTAGATTCTGGGTCTAGATCATGATTCAGATCTTCGAACAACTTGTCCAAGGTCAGGTTTGGTACTATCTCTCTGTAGACTCTATCGGCGTCAGCGCGTTCTTCGAGCCATGCTGGATCTTCCTTCACAATCTCAGCATATCTGTCTATCATTAGCGTATTCCTATCTACTAACAGAAAGTAGCTTGACCTTCTGGCGAAATCTTCGCTTTGAAGATACAAGAGATGAAAGATGTAGCCACCAAAGCGGAATTCGAAGTTGCCGTCATGAGCCACGTATACCTCCATTTGCGCGTCCTGGGATCCAGTGTTGACCTCATCTACCTTTTGCCAGAAGATGTCTGAAAATGTACTTGGATTTATAGTCCCAAGCGCGTAGCAAGGTAGAGCTTCTTCCATCCCGATGAAAATATTCCGGCGAAGTAGTCTGACCATAGGAAGTGCTGCTGCTCGGGCTGCAGCGGCTGTCCTGGCTTGCTCGCCGATGCCATCGTTTGCTTCGCCTCGACTAGAATCTACGCCTTGTTCTAACAGAGCTTTCAGGGCATCAAATTGATTCATCAGCCCCTCCAGCCATTCAGCAGGAGGCGTGTTGTAATTTTTCTGTAAAAAATTCTGCAACTCTGCAGCTTCTGTGGCAGTAAGGTCTCCCGCCATTGATCAAACTTTGCGACTGTACCGAGTGGAGACTGAGGACTGGATGAGTTTTCGTCTGTACTGGCGATAGAGGCGTAGAGAATATGAATAATCGTTTGAATAATCAAGAAATGAATTGAATGCGAACTTATGAAATTACCCAAACTGCTAGGAGTACAGAGCTCTTAGATATGGAAAGAGATGTCTAGGCATTGAGTCACTCGCCGTTGCTTTGATGGAAGGAGCGTACATCGTGTTCATCGTCGAGTAAACTCAGCCTCCTTATATGACTCAATGTGGATTTTAACAAGATGGTACCTATACAATGCTCTCAGTAAATTCTAGACATTGTGACCACTACAATCTCGTATTCATTAATCGAACAATTCCTCACCCAGGAACAATTAGGAATATGAATATCAAAGATACGATGAGGAGGATTGTGGACGTCGAGAAAGGAAGCCACGACCCAAGGCTGTGAGTCGTAGTCGATCCGGTGCGGTGGTGCGCTACAGACCTCCCAATTTAGCGCCAGCTCTGCCCTTTTTGCTGCCTCCCAACCTTCACAGCTACAGCAAGCCTCTTTCATCACACAAAATCCAGGCGACCCTTCAGACCGCGCTACAAATATGTCAAGACATTAAGGCTTCTTTGCGAGAACCAGTTTTCTATCATTCTTTGCGATATTCTGCTCACGCATCTCCGGGGAGTAAAGTGCATTTCCATCGTTTCTTTGTCTGCTTCCCCAGACCCGAGCCCATGTAACCCAAGTGAGAGCATGAAGGCCGACGGGTACCCTATGGCATCCGATTTTGTGCTTCGAATTCTGGAATGGTTGCTCACTTCTGCCTACGACTGGACAGCAAGTGCTTGACAAAATTGGCTTCTGTCATCTTACTTTCCTCAAGCATCCCAAGGTGGACAAACCTGCTTACCCGTTTTCAATCTGGCATCTCGTTGCTGGTGCTTCTTCCGTTTACCCAAGATGCCCAGGCTGTGGCCCAGGCATTCCCCATCATTGGACCTTTCTAAGCATTGGCAGCGTCAAACGGACATCCTGGCGCTGGAGGGACGAGACTCAAGGAATTCCTCTCTCCGGCGGAATAAAATTGGCACAGCCAAGGGCTGGGCATCTCAGGCGTCGTAATGACGCATGGTGTTTCCGGGTGGGATTGGAGTGGATTGTCTTGTCGTTTCCATTTATCGTGTTTTAGGGGGGCCATGGTTAAATCTGATGTGATCACACGAGGATAGAACGGCTCCTTTCTCTGCACACTTGGTTGATAATTATTGATAATTAGCAGTCCTTGGAATTCGCAGACTATGGTGCAGGAGAGATGTCCGTCTTCGAAGGATGAGTTCCTAAAGGCAGCTGGTACTTTAGAGTTCACCTGTTACTCGCTCAAAGGAGTGGAGCATGAAAAGCATCCTTTACCTGAATCCGACAGCGAACGAGCTCTTGAAGTACTGTAGTAGTCATGTTGCCTCTTTGATACGTTTCTGTTTGTCTATATTTACTTCCCGTGTTGCCAGAGATCTGGAAAGGGTCAGTGGTCCTTGGTTGTTTCCCCGGCGCTCCGATTGCCCTCACAACACCATCTCCAGCCCTCGACTCCTCCCTCCCTCGCCAGCAACGCTCGCTCTCCAGTCTCCTACCCTCTTCCCCAAACGTGCAAAGAGTGAGACTCGCCCCAGCCAAGGTGACTCCGTTGCTTGGAAGACGGAGGAAACCAAGAAAATGCGCTCCCGGAAGTCTTAGCGGCTAAGAGTTCCGCAATCACACAATAATTGGCAGCTAAGAGACCAAGACTGGGCAGTGCTTCTTGGCAATAATTGGCATTCCCAAAGTTCATTAGATGCACACCTGAAGCTGTGATGACGAGCATGCCGTCTGACCGCATGAGGCTATTGAGATATGCCGCAGCCAACCGAAGCGAGTCCTGACCGCTCGATGTCCATCCCATTTTATAGCCACACGGTCGTCGCTTCCGCAAAACACATGTGGTCGTCTGCCAAGGAGCTAAGGGGATTAGCGCAAATGCCAAGAGAAAAGTGAGAAGCGATTCCGCCGCTCAGAATCTACAAGTATTCGAGCGTCTCGCACTTTCCCCAGGCAGATTTCTTCGAGACGAAAACCCCTCCTCCTTGCCTTTGAGATACCCTCACCTTTGTCGTTCTTTGACATAAACCAGTCGACTTTTCAACAAGCAAAACTCGAGCTCAAGTATCACCAAACACACACCAGCCCACTAGTGCTTGCGCGGACCCTTCAAGTCGCGCCTGATTGGCTTACCCTACTCCTCTGTCAACTTACATAATCCACTCGCCCGAATCAAACTTCAAGTCGGGTCACCATGTCTGCTGCCCCCGCCCAAGAACCGCAGCCAGAAGCTGCCGCAGCTCCTGCACCTGCTGCTGCTGCTGAGGCACCTCGCCCAGCTATTGCCGCCGACGACAACTTGTCCTGTCAGTGGGATAAGTGCTCCGAGCGATGCCCTTCCGCCGAGGCTCTCTTTGTAAGTACCCACTGAAGCAATAAACGCGCCTTCAAACCAGCGCTTTTCCGCTTCCAACACAAACTAACATTCTTTCAGGAACACATTTGCGAGAAGCATGTCGGTCGCAAAAGCACAAATAACCTTAACCTCACCTGTGGTTGGAATCAGTGCCGCACTACTACCGTAAAGCGTGACCATATCACTTCTCACATCAGAGTCCACGTCCCACTCAAGCCTCACAAATGTGACTTCTGTGGAAAGGCTTTCAAGCGTCCTCAGGATTTGAAGAAGCACGTCAAGGTATGTTCCCGAAATTCGGAACTTACAAATCCCAATATCACATTCTAATCACATGACAGACACACGCCGACGACTCCGTTCTCCTTCGCTCCCCTGAACAACACGGTCATGCAGGTCAAAGCTCTGGATACAGGCAGGGTGGTAAAGGTATGTAGAGCAACATCAATGGTTGTTCCCCCAACATACCCACATCTGACGTAGGAAGTAGTGATTGCTGACCTGCAAAACCTTGCAGCTACCGCCGGAGGCTACTATGATCACCATGGTGCCCAGATGCATCCCGGCCCTGCCAGTTACGGCCACCACCCCGCCCACAATGGCTATTATGCTCCTCAACAGCCCGCTTCCTACGGTCCAGTTTACTATCCCGTCAGCCACGGAGGTGACATCGGCCAGCATGCAGCTTATGACAACCGAAAGCGAAATTACGATGCCTTGAACGAGTTTTTCGGTGACGCCAAGCGCCGTCAAATCGACCCTACTTCCTATGCCCAAGTTGGCCAGCGCTTGATGGCTCTCGCCGGTCTCCCAATCCACGGTGGTGGCATCTCAGACTACATGCATGCTCCATCTATGGTCCCTGTTGACGGTCACCACGGAGGTCACGGTGGTCCAATGCCACAACACCAATATGCCCTGCCATTGCCCAACCTGAGAACCAAGAACGATTTGATGAACATCGATCAATTCTTGGAGCAGATGCAGTCAACCGTCTACGAGAATTCCAATGCCGCAGCTGCAGCCGGAATTCAACAACCAGGTGCTCACTACACACACTCTGGTGTCAACTTCCGTCAAAGCCACTCTCCACCTCAAACTGCTCTGCACGGTCTCGGCCACATGGGTTCTCATGTATCGTCGTCTCATGTCACTGCTCCCATGATGGCTACCCACTCATCTCATTCAACCACATCTGGCACCCCGGCATTAACCCCACCATCCAGCTCCGTCTCTTACACTTCCGGTCACTCTCCCGTCTCATCTCACGGAATGTCTCCTACCTCAAGACACAGCTCGACCTCAGCAGCCTACCCAAGTCTGCCAGCTGTTTCCATCGGATACTCCCCACACTCTACCACGGCTCCTACTTCCACTCTTGGACCCAACTTTGACAGCGATCCTCGCCGTCGTTACTCTGGCGGCATGCTTCAACGCAGCGCTGTGCCTAAGTCTGAGATGATGGACACATCGGACAACGACTCGACCCCATCACCAAAGGAGACCACACCAACCATCCGTACTTCTGTTGTCTCCAGCAACATCGACCCTGCTCTCTCCGGTGTCACTTCTCCAAGCGCCCAGTCTGAGAGTGGTGAATCTGCCAAGGACCGCGCTGAGGAAGCCTGGATCGAGAACATCCGTGTTGTTGAGGCCCTCCGCAAGCTCATCCAAGACAAGCTTGAGCGTCGCGAGTACGTCGAGGAGGAAGATGTCTCCATGAGTGGTACTGAGGGTACTGAAGTCAAGGCAGAGGAGAAGAGTTCAGAGAGCCTTTACCCAGTTCTCCGTGCCGATGATGAGTAGTTTGATGATGTTGCTGTTGACGGTTGATGATGGATGATGATACCTTGACTTGTGTCTATACGATGGGATGGTTCATGGCGTTACGGACTTACTTGGCTTGGTCGGTGCTTTGAGTGATTTGATCAATACCACCCCCTACGGAACAATAGGCCTTCGCTTTGGCTTTTGAATTGCATGCATGCGAGTCGTCGTCTACTTTTATGGGTTTCGAGATATGCTCTTGGCTGTAGCTAGCTCGCTGCCTTATCTTTATGTCTGTACATGGCTTCTTTTCTACCAAAAAAATTCAGACAACGTTGATCCTACTACGATCTTCCCTCCATGCAATTGCACCGTAACGTGACTACAACCCTGTGAAGCTCTCCCAGTCTTTGCCAGAGATTTTTGAGTATAGCGATAGCCCACCACTTTGTGTAAGGAGCTGGATTTCGACATGCATTCGGGGGAGCAATTGAAGGACTTTTGGGAAATCGGTAAATGTCTATCTACAGCGTTTCGTTCTCAGCAATACAGCATCTCTACGCCCTTACGAACCTAAGTTCACGATTGAGGATTTGGCAATCACAATATATCAATCTGAGAAGACTCCCTCGCCTGAGTGCTTGAGCTCATGGGATATTTCGAAAAAGGGCGAGGTTGGGGTGAGGATTGAAGTTGTTTTTCAAATGTTTTGTAATATAAGATGATGAGAGTCTGGTATCATGAAGATGAAGATGGGAGAAGAGAGGTTAAAATATCGTGGAGAGATTGGGTGAAGTAACCAGCGAATAAGCACGTGGATAGAAGAGCAATGCAAACAAGTATTATTACATCGGCATGACTTTTGCGAGACCTGTATACTAAGCCGATTTCAAGTCTCTATTATTTGCCACTGCGTCAATGTCTGCAAAGCCTTCCTTACACCCAGCCATATGTAATCCACACATAGTTTAATACAGCAGTGGCGAACATGAAGAAGAAGATCTCCGTCTTCCAACAGACGTGAATTAGATATATGTTGCTAGCCTGCCCCCGCATAGTATGTCGTACACCATGTTTCATACAGTACATAGTCTATACAGCTCCGTCGTCCTAACGCCATGCATTTAGAAGCAAGAATGGAAAAGCAAAAGCAGAAGCCAATAACCCAGCGCCTGGTTGCCTGTTACAGCGTTTAAGGTTCAATTCTCGCAAGTGATAATCGTATGTCTCGTCCTCCCAATCCAGAATGCCGTCTCTCGTAACTCTCTGTCTCTGCCTGGAGCAACTACTTCTTCTTCCCGCGTGCTGTTACTTCGCCCTTCTCGCCGATGCCGAGAGTGACTCTGCATTCAGGACAATACCACTTTGTAGTTCGCGGTGGGATATCCGTCAAGCCGACGCATTCGAGATGGAACCATTCCTTCTCACACTGCATGACGATTAGCCTTTTGTGTCTCTCAACTCAAGTATACGACAACTTACATCATTGTTCTCACATCCAATCATGGTACCAAAGCTAACCCTGTTGCAGAGGCAGTATCGAGGCTCCTTCGGATCAATGACATTGCCCTCGTCATCAACCTCATCAAGAATTTCTTGAACGGCACTCCCTTCACGCCCATCTTTCTTCTCTTTCTTGGTACTGGCCTTCTTGCGAGTGGCTGCTTTCCTTTTGCCGACACTGACAGAGGCGGAACCTTCGGAACCAGCAGTGACAACTCCTGGTGCTGGGCGTTTGGTGCGCTTACTGGCTTGACGAGGTTCAGCCGGAGCTGGTGTATTGCGAGCTGTACTGGCACGACGAGGTCGATCAACGGCCGACGATCCTGTCAACGGCGCTGGCTCAACGCTAGGTGCTTTACTTCGGGACGAGGTTGGTCGTTTCAGAGGAAGTGGTTCTGGAATGTTAGCAGGGTCAGTCGCTACACCGGCTAGTGAACTTCTCCGCGGTCTGGTATTGGTGGCTGTCTCGGTGATCTTTTTGATCTCCTTCTTGATGCTTTTCTTTGGTTCTCTTCCAGGAGGTAAGATAGGCGTGGAGGACTTCTTGGGCGAGGGGACAGGAACTGGTAGAGACATCGGATCGGTTGGCACTTCGAGGGGTGTTGGAAGAGGGGCAGCTTCAGAGGTAACCGATGCAGCGGATTCTGGCGGCAATATGGGCGACTGTTTCGTGGCGATTGGCAGAGGAGCAGGAACAGGTGTTTCTGTCTTGTTCCTCTTAAGTGGTGGTCTCGCAGGCTTTGTCTCCCCTTCTGCAGGCTTCTCGCTCTCGGTCTCTGCCTCTGGTGGAGACTCCCTCTTGCGCTTTCGAGCAGGAGTTCTACTCTTGCTTGGTGTCTTTGCATTGGATTTCTGGTCGTCTTTTGGCGGTGCTTTGAAAAGACCTTTCATAGCTTCAGCAGCTTGAGCCATCTTACGAGCAGACTGCTCCGCCTCTTCGGCGGCCAGTTTCGCGAGCTCCTTTGCCTGATTCTCCTTCTTTAACTTCTTAGCCTCATTCAACTTCATGCCGCGATTGCTGAGTTGCGGGTCAGACGAGCGCAATGCTTCGACACTGATAGCTCCTTCGGCATGAACAGTTTCTCCTCTCAATTGAGGTGGTTCCGGCTTATCATATGGTACTCCGGCAGCTTCAGCTTCAGCCCTTGCTGCTCTGTATGCCTCGATACCACGCCCCAAGACTTTCAGCTCGCGAGCAATCATAGTGTCGCTTGGACTCCATATTGCATTCTTCTTCATTCTCTTCCTGAGAATAGCTAGTTCCCAATCGTTCAACTGCAGCCATGGAAGGGCTTCGTCGCCCTTCACTGCATCTGCTGGAGGCGGGCGAAGCATTGCTAGAGCATTGCTTGTAGAAATACCAGCAACGGCACTATGAACATTAGTACCCATCACTCCTGGTGGTCGAGGTTGGCGAGGAGGCTTCTGTGTCTTTTCTTTCTTTGCGGCTGGTTTCGGAATCTTTAGTTTGATCTTGCCAGTACCCAGATTCAATGACACTCCAGGTGTAGCTCGTGGTGTAATAGGCTCATTATCGTCAGAGTCACTGCCATCCGAATCCGACCCATATGATTCATAGTCCAGCTCATACGGTGCAAGAACCTCGCCCGGAACTGTGATACGCGGGGCACGATGTTTGCGGATACGAGCTGGAGCCTGCTGTTCACTTCCTACACGTAGCATGATCTTCGGAGGGCGTGTCACTGCTGGAGATTTCGCCTTCTGCGGTACCGGACTGGGCTCTCTCGATGGTGGGTAGTTTTCGGCCATTGCCTGTAGCTTCGCCAGTATGTTCTTCGCGCGATTGTAGTGACGGTCAACATTTTCGGCCATGCGACTTGCCTCCGCATGTGCCAGCGTCCGCGCTGTCACGGCCTGCTCGAGGTTCTCCGATATCTCTTTGCGGAGCTTCACGGGATCGGGCTTCTTGTCCGGCGCAATATTGGGAATATCCCCATACTTCTTTGTGAGGTCGTTCACTGTGCTGGACGCATCGGTATAGGTTTCGTCGAGATTTCGTATGAGGGTAAGGGAACGGATCATATCGGCAGGCAGATACTCTGTGAAGTCGAGGAAGTCGGTGACAGTCGCCTGCGCATCAGGATCGGTAGGCAAATCGAGGGCCTCCATACTGGCATTCAGGTTCGACATCGACTGAATAGCTTCTGCGATTTTGCCCTTATTGCGCCGCGAGCTTGGGCTGCCATTTTCGAGCGCGACGTCCATAGCGGTCGGGGGAGCCATGTGCGATGAGGACTCGTTGGATTGAGGATTCTGTTCGAGAGCTCGAGAAGGGTCGGGTTGGGACTGAGGTATCTTGATTCTACAGCTCCAAATGCCCGAACCGTCCAGCCATCTAAAAGCACCGTGGGTCAGCAACAGCAATTGCAGAAGATCGCAGTGCGAATTGTGGAGGACGTGTAAATCTAGTGCTGCCAAATCCTTGCTGCCTTAGCGGCCGTGGAGGAGCCTCACGCTTTCCCCGTCCCCGTCTCTCGAAAGCACGTGCAGGCAAGGGGGAGAGGAGAGGAGAGTTCAGTGAGGAAGTTGGAAATACCTTCGAGACGCATCAGAGGCCATTTTGCGGTCCATAAAAGTATGCGGAAGTAGGGTTGACAAATACGAGAAGGATGTTGTTGTGGTTGCAAGCCCAAGGTATTTGGTCCTCTGTCAATCTTAAGGAGTGTCGCGCTTGTTGTTTGGGTCACAAGATCCCGCCGTCAGAAAGAGAAGGCGAAGGCGCGTCTCCTCGTTCCTGCCAACTTACCCGCATCAACCACCTTCGCTTAGCGTGTCTTGTTATTAGTAGACTTAGCCAGGCTCTGCTTCAGCAAAGGTGAGATGTTTCATAATCTTTGAAGGCTTGTTGACTCATCTATTTCGCCGTATTGATTATCAGTACATTCACCCACGTCTCCCTCCCATTCTGACACGCCCATCCTCTCTCATGATATGGACCCCTAAGCATGAACTCCACCACTTGACCAAACAGGAAGCCCAAGATGCACCCATCCACTAGCCTCCTGGAGGACATCCTAAAAGCAATAATAAAAAAACAAGGTCGCATACTCCACATTACCGCATTATCCGTCCCATTCCCAACTTGATCTTACCCGCATGTGCTCGCTCTCGCTTATCTCCTCTATTGTGTTTGGTCCTCCCCCGTGGCAGACTGGGGTCTAAAGTCGTAACCTTGACTTGCCAGCGGGGCTCACACTCAGTTGTCAGCCTGTCTACACATCTCCAACCACGCCCAGTGTAAATCCAGTGACGAGGGCAGCAGCAACCCAAACGCTAGAGTAAATAACAGCCCCAGTCGCCTCGACGCCCTCAATCGTGACGAAAGTCTGCACGAAAGTGTTGAGCCCAGTAACCAGCATGAGGGTGGCAGTTCTCTTGATCACTACTTTCTTGCGGCTGTTGTAGCCCCAGACGTTGTACCAGAAAGTCTCACTGAATGTAGCTGTTTTTGGATTGAAAGCAGCATTCTTTGCATCTTCAGTAGTTGGCGCAGCTGTGACAGTAGGTGTGAAGATGAACGACTTTGCTGCAAGACCAAGGAGAAAGGTGGTTGGAAACTATGGAATGATGAGTTAGCATATACTATGTGGGAGGGTTGTGGATAGTAGAGGGTCAGATATCTCCAGGATATCATGTACAACTCTAGGACCTTTGGTTTTCAACTACTTACAATGGCGATTGGCGAGGAAGCATGAGCCGCAGCAATCGAGGGAATGCCTTCAAAGTACGTAACCAGATAGACAGGCAAGAAAGTGCTATATGACGTGAACAGAATCACGGCGTATATCGCGCCACCCAACAAGGTAGTATATGCCTGGATGCTGTTGGACGTGATGATATCCTTGTTCGGAACATTGACTGAGTATTTCGACGTAGAAGCCGAGTGTGCCAGAGACAAAGGTCGAAGAAGTCGGAAAGGGATATAGGTAGTCAGGGAATCGATGACAAGGGAGGATATGACAGAGACAGGGCTAACGTCATAGAAGCTTCCGAGTAAATAAAGCTATAGAAACATTAGCAGAAATTCTTCACGCGGAGATGCGCACATATTCCAGCTTACAGGAGGTCCATGTGAGAGTAGACTCAGAGATGCCAAATCGTAGCCGTCATAGTTTCCAAACCATCCAAGCCCAAGTTCGAATCTATATCGCGTCAGTACACGCGCCTGGTTTGATCCGTTTGCTCGTAACTCACGTCCTCCAGCCGACCAAGACGCTGACCTGCCACCACTGATCCAATGTTCTTGAGACCTTTGCCAAATCGCCCGATGTGTAATCCCCGGCAAAGGTATAAAGTAGTGCCGAAAGCGTCAAGCTCAAGGTAACAACGAGGGGAAATCGTAGGATGGCGGGGATCGTGGAAGGTCGAATGACTGCATCTCCCTGTGAAATTACTGCGGTCGCCTTGCTACTAACTCTAGCTCTCGAAGTAGACATCGTGAATGGAGTCTTATGAAATGCGCGTCGAGCGTGAAAAGATGTGGTGCAGCGCAAGTGCGCAGATGTTGATTCGGGGGTTTTATCGATTGGCGAGCTTGGAAGCTTCACGATGTTTACGGCTAGTGACGTCGTTCTGACAACAGAGGGGCTGTCGACCCTAGCAAAGAAAAATATCTGGAAAAGTCTGCTTCCCCAGACTTTCTTACTTCTTCATCACCTGCAGGCCGTCTCAATTAACAGCTGCCATTCAAGACCCAGGGAGACATGAGCAGAAATCTCAAAGGAATCGATCCTAGACAGCTAATATATTACCAGCTTCCTGTTTGCACACATTCTTGCTGATCACGACGTCAATCAGTGGGGTTTTAGTATCAGGTCAAGGTCAAATCACTCATCAACGCGTTCATACATGATATATGTCGACTATATGACATGTCCAATTCCTCCGGGAAAAAAATAACCCCTACAAATGCTGCGGCGTTTTCTCGACGCTCAAGGACGAACAATCAACTTTAACCTCGTGGACCACTGTCAATCCACCGGTGTTGAATGTCAGCCGCGGAGACATGCTCGCCGAAGGTATACATCAAAATACTACAAAGGAAATGCTAGCATTATGGACCAAAATTCATGTGGCCGGTTAAGACATTGGAGAAATGCTTCACTCCTCCATGCGACCAAAGACGCCCTCTTCGTCCTCGTCACTGCGACCTCTGGAACGTCGGTCATACTCTTCGTCGTCAGCAACGCTGTCCTCACTCTCCTCCATCTTGATATCTCTGTCGTGGATCTGGTGACGAGTGTAGCTCTCCGTGTGACGGGGCTGCTGGCTTGGAGTCAAAGTACTGCCCGAAAAGTTCTGGCTCAAGTATCTGGCAGGAATATGAGGTACTGGAGGAGCATCCTCGGGGAGGGTGACTGGAATGCTCCTTGGAGTCCCAGTACTGCCGAAGCTGCACGAAAGAAGTTCCACGGCCGCCGCCAGCCCATCATCTTCTTGGTTGCGACTGATGCCGGATGATGGTGGACGCCTTTCCTGACTTGGCTGACGATAATGACCAAATCCAGATGTACTGGGAACACTTCCGACACTGGGATGATTGGCAGAAGGCGCAGACTGGTACGACCTTGAGAAACTGTGCCCACTGCTGTATCTCTTGTGACGGCCGTTGTACGAGCCAGTGTTGTAGGCATTGAACATGTCTGCCTGCGGTGGAGGGGTGGTATCTGCAGAGCTCGTTCCCTCACGCTGTTCAGAGGAGCCTGATGCAGCCGGAGAAGCAGAATCCTGGTCGCTTTGGAAGTCCTTAGCAGAATCTGGAGGCGTAGTGCCATCCTGATTCATGGCCACAAGGACTGAAGCGGCTTCCAGAAGCTGAACCTGTTGATGCTTAGAAATAAGCAACTTTGAAGTCAAAGACCATTCTGGAGTATGTTCCCATCTGCAGTCAAAAGTTAACACTATTCTTTCCAAAATCCACGAATGCTAATCTCGACGGCTCTCATTTCATCTGACAGACAACATTCGCGGAGCCAGATCCCTTTGGAGCATGCAGGAAAGGAAGATGGGCACGAACAAATGCTTGGACAAGCAGCTGCTGTGCTTGTATCCCTTTCCACACTTCTCGCACTTGAGGTCATTGGCCTTCTTGCCATCCTTTGTGAGGTGTTGGCCTTCACTTGCTCGGCGCATACGAGCCAGTTTCGAGTCTTTCTCCTCATCGTCGTCCATCTCATCAAGTTGGTCGTCCTCAATTGCGCTCTCACTGCGATCCATCTTGCCATTTGCACTCAAGCGGAATCTGTGACCGGGCAAGCTTGCAGGTGGTGATGGCAGGCTTCCAAGAGCAGCAGATCTAGCAGACCCGCTCTTCGACATTGTGTTTCTGCGACCCGAGATAGGCATGCCAACAGAGGTATCTCCAGCTTCTCGAACAGCTGCTACCATAGCGGCGACATTGTTGGCCGCGTTTGATGACACGCTCTTCCGACGTGTAATTCTGTTGTTCGTGATCAAGGAACCGGACGATACCGAGTGTGAATGGTTTCGAGCATGCGATTTAGGGAGGGAACCGGAATGTGTAGACATGGAAAGACGATGTTGACTGAGAGGTCTGGAGGAATGTTGCTGGATTTCCTGTAAGTGACCATGATCAGCATTGTTCTATTAATATCTTTCGGAATGGCATGCGGGACCGGACTACCTTTGAAGAAGCCATGGCTGGGAAAGAAGTGGTGTCAAGACGGCCCTCAATCCTCGAAGCTCTGAGAAGCTGCGTATGAGGGCCGAGGAATTCTTCGGGCACAAGATTGTTGGATGTTTCGGCGGTTGAATTGTCGAAGCTCAAGCTACCTGCATGAACACGCGAGACAGCTCCTTGGGTGATCCTGGGTATATTCGTTCGTAAGGAACAGATTGTATGCGAATCGCAGATAGCGGGAAATGGGATTGATGTGCCGTGCTGTTTGGGAAATTTTGAATTGGTAGCGAAGACGTGCGACAGTTGAATGAAAGGTTTCCGTTTCGCGAGCTGCTGGAATGAAGTGGACTGGTTGATTTGGCCGAGAACGCGCGCGGGGTTGTAAAGGATGCCTGCGCCGGAGTTGCAGAATTGAGAAGCAGTGAAGCCCTTGACTACTGGCGTAGGTGCAAGGCGTTGGCGATAAAATGCAGTGCAGTGCAAATCAATGCGTGAAAGGAGGGTGGTATATGCTGTGCTGTGGTGTGCTGTGGTATGGTGTTGTGTTGTTGTTTTGGAAGTGTGAGAAATAATAATAATTCTGGAATTGTAGCGATGGGGAGCCAGAGGTAAGCCGCCTGGGGCAGGGCAGGGCAGGGCAAGAGGTTCCTTGGATTGGCCTGGCTTCAGTACCTACCTAGGGGGGGGAGGGTGGATTCGGTCTGAATAATGGTGTGCCACCAGTGCTGGGCTGAATGATGGGAAAGGGAAAGGGAAAGTTGTCGGTGCGTATCGGGCCCCCGGTGCTGCACCACTTTTTAGGCGGCTAGTAGCTGGTGGAGCTGGTGGTAGAGTATGGAGCGGAGCGCCCTGTGTGGGTTCTGGCCCTTTCTGTCTTGGTTGATTGAGTCTTGACCCCTCGGGCTGTTAGAGTTAGAGGGAGAGAACGTAGAGGACCTAGAGCTGGATGGATAGAAACACAGATTATTATTTCAAATCATAACATGTAGGTACCTATGTACAGTATGGCCTTTCTGTTTCCTGCTCTCTATCCACGGTAGGTAGGTAGTAACAAAGAGAACCTCAGGCCTTGTCTAGGAAGGAACGTCACGCAGTCAGCGATCGGTCATCCTCTCATCTATCTAGTATTAGAAACTGTTTAACAGCCTTCAAAGAGATCCGAATCAGCGCTTGGCCGTTCGTCAGCCAATGCCGTCCTCAATCCGAAGCATCTTTATTAGGATAATACCTGCTGTATTCTTGCCTCCAGCCCATGGACAACAAGAAAAGGCCTGCCCCACGTTCCACACCCCATCCTCAATGGAAGTTCATGGGCCCTTAGAACAGCGATCTTCACTAACCAAACAGAGACCTCCTCGTGATTGTCTAGGCCATGGACTCGATCAGCCAATAATCTGTGTCACACTCACTGTCTTTTAGGCACTGCAATGCGCTGTAAGTTGGTCTCGCAGCCCCTGGGGAGGCCACCATGGCGAGAGCGAGAAAGAAATCCCTGCCGCCTGACTACTGACTACTGACGATTCGGCAATAGAGGCCCCCTCATACAGCGGCGAGACCATAAGCTGGAACATGATGAGATACGGCAACGATATGCCCAACTTTGACAGGGCTGGTGAAGGGATTCAAGAAGCGCGAATTGCCGCCAGAGAAATTAGAATGTCGCCATCGTGGTGGACCGTGGACTTCAATCAGGCCTTTTGTGGATCGCATACAGGGAGTGGGCACGCAGGGTGTGCTTGATAACGAACGAGCTCCTCATCCTGCCCTGCTTCACTTATCGTTACCAGCCTCTGCAAGATACACACCTTCTTCACTCGCTGCTTTGGGTCGCCCGCAGCTGGAAGGTGCAAGAATCAATCAATTTTGATTGTCCCGGCTCTCCAGGTGACATACTGTACATCGCCCGCCGCAAGGTACGAGGAGACTTTCATTCGATCTTGTCCTATTAAGCCCCTCCGTCCATGCCCTGTTCCTGAGCTCCTCGTTGCCCATCCGGACGACAGCGGCATTCTCTCAGTGCACTCCAGTTCTAGGCCTTCAATTCAGAGTGTCCCGAAGGATCATCGCTGCTTATTTTCCTGATCAGCACTGCTACCACATAAGCTCATGGGCATTCGATTCGCCCATAACGGCCAAGATCGAGATTGAAGGACACAACTCCTGCTCTGGATCCTACCAAAGAGCTTCGTTACTGAGAGGGTGATCGTTGCCTTTCTGAGTGCTTCTCACGGCGGCTGCAGCAAGAAGCGGGGGCTTGCCCTTGTGTCTGATTGGAAACTACCCTAACCACCTCCTCAATGTGGGATATCATGCCCAGGCTGTTGCGGCAAGACAACCCCAGAGGATAGAGTCAACATATCGGCATGGAAGGCAGGTACGTGTAAAGAAGATTTGACATCGCCTTCAATAGTAGCTGTTGTCCTCTACTTTGGGACTATCTGGGCTCTGGAACATTTGAAAGACTTTGACTTCCAGTCTTTCTTTCAATCGATGCTTGACTACAGCAACTATACAAAGGCTGCTCTGGGTACCGACACTCCTCCACCGACATATAAGCGATTACTCCAAAGCCAAGCTGGACTTTATCCATTCCCCGAAACGTTAGAGATGCCATGTTGCTTTAACCTGGCTTCGACTTTACGAGTGCATCTATTGATTGACAGCTTATCCGAGCTGCGCAAAGTGCGCCTCTGATGCTATCCCAGCTTCTCTGCATGAGGCACAGCGACAGAAGCAGAGATCCAATGCTGCCGATCACGGGAGTATGGCACTAACTGGAGATCACACACACGTCGCACATGTTCTAGGCCTCATGATGTCCATCATCTCTAGATGCGGAGCACTTCTTCCAATTGAGTAACCGGGGTGTCTCTCTTTTTTAAATTTTTCTGTAACACTCACCAGGTTCTCCCAATAATGTATGAAGATTGTTTCCCGAAACACGTTTTTTGAACAGGCATGTTTCTTGAACTGTGGCTCGGATGAGGGGTACCGCACAGGACCTACTGGTTGCATCGTGACCTGCATGCCGAGAAAGGCGGACACGCCTGAGACACAGCTATGGATTGCATCTGGATTAAATCCCTCGTGCGGACCGCCGCCTTATCACAGCTGAACCGCAGTTTGAAGATTCGGCTGCCGAACATACGAATATTGATTTCGGGTTGCCAGCAAGCACTTAACTTTTACTACTGTGAGCAATTACATGACGAATTGAGGGAATTGGGTTCGACCTATAGAAGAGCATCTAATCAATCAAGTGTGTACAAACGTTCCCAAGATAGGTAGTACAAGCAGGGCCAGGAGACTGGCTCGGAAAAGCAGATATCCCTAACTAAGAGCAGTGCAACAACACACCAACCCTTCGGTACCAGAGACGCCAAAAAGACTTCCACGAAAAGCAGGTCATCCATCGGCCTAAGATATCACAAGATCCGGTGTCCGAAAGTCAACGTAATGGCCTTCCCCAAAGGGTCTCCAGCTTGTCTGTGGCTGTGTAATTACACAGTCAGCTGCAGCGCAAGCGCATGCCTTCATCAAGAGGCCGACAAAAAAAGTTTATGAAGGGTATCGTGGAGCGCGTGGCTTGGTCAGAAGGATGCCCGTCTCCATAATTAAGAGCTTTCTCCACGATGACGTTTAGCAGATCGTATGAAAGTTAATCTGCATCGAATCGGTTGGTACGGGACCGGGAGAGCCGGAAACTTTTTCAATTTGTCGGAGAGGCACGTTTTTATGGAACTGGACCTGCTTGGGAAGACTTAGAGCCTTCGAGAAGATGGGGAAGAATGCTTGCTGAATAAAAGGTACAGAAGGATATATTTGAGCATTGGACTGGTTCTGGGACGGCCCTGCGACGGCTCTGGGACGGTTAAAAACCGATTGTGTCTCTATGCGTACTTCCAAGTCGTCGTATACGAAAAGGAAGGAAGACACAGCCAACAGCTTCGAAATCTCTCCACTTCGATGGCAAACTCTCGAACGATGCTGTCTTGCGGACTGACGCGGCCTCGCTAGCAGTCTCCAACAGACAGAGACCATGATGTGACGTCTGCCTGCTTTAGCTGTGGTGCAATCACAACCAAATTACTGTACCTGAACGAGTGGCAGCTGTACTTTTATAATTTTCACGTCATACACGCCTTAAGTTGTCAAATGCTCACAGAAATAAAAAGTGGCATCCGAATATTACCCCGCCGGGATCGGCATGGACATGAGGGGTCCTGAGTGATCATCGGAATCAACGAGGAGAACTCCCTGCCCTGCACCTGCACCTGCAGTTCGGAGAGCCTGCCCTGCCTACCAATAAAGCGTGGAACAAGTATTTGGAAAATTTCTAGAATACCTACGGAGGAGAAGGAAAAAGCAATCCTTCTCGCAGAGCAGGCACCTGCAAAATTTTATCAGCCAAGATGACAATAGCGAATGAGGCAATTGATGCATGCAAAAAGCAAGGTGGGGCGTTTTTATCTTATCGGGCTGTGGAGCTACAAGCTACAGTACCTCGGGGGGCTGGAAAATGCACTTCGAGTTGGGAAGGTTTGTTTAAAACACCCAGCCTTGTATCTATGTGGGAAAGTGTATCTTGAAATCCAAAGCACAACGTTCAATCTCTATCTATATTCATATCTACATATCATCACAAATACATCAACATACTTCAAGCAGCAAAGCAATTGCAATACCTGAGAAAGCAAGCAAAGCATCAACCGCAACCATGAGTGACATTTACAAGAAGGTCGGAAGAGGAGGAGCTGGAAACTACTACAGCAAGCAAGATATCGCAGATGCTACAAAGAATGTAAGTTCTTCCTGCTCTCGAATGCTAATAGTCCATGCCCTTCTCTTCGCAACCTCCAATTCCACTACATTAAGCCTTCGCGATCCTCCCTTTCAAACATTTCTATTTCAAAGCCATCACTAACACACCACTTGCAGGCCACAGACATCGAATCCCAAACCTCATCACACACCCACACCCAAGCCCACAGCACCAGCTCCCCCGCCCCCGAATACCAACATACCGGCCGCGGCGGCGCCGGAAACTGGGTGCAACCCTCTGAGCTCAAATCCCACGGCCTCGCCCAACAATCCGAAGACATGCACTCTACAGAAACGACCAGACCAGCTGAAGCACCGGCACAGCGTGTGATGGGTTCGTCGAAACCGACGTATCGCGGTGGGAGAGGTGGAGCGGGCAATTACTTTGATGATGGGGAGGAGGCGAGGAGGATTGAGGAGGAGAGGGTGGAGGAGGAGAGGAGGAAGAGGGAGGTTCAGGGGCGGGTGGAGGAGGATGTTGAGAGGGGTTTGAAGAGGCCGGAGCGGGCTTATAGTGGGAATTGAATTGTAAATGGGAACCCGCTGTGATAGGAAGTGAAGTTGGAGAGGAGGTGTATATATCTTTGGTGGGGTTGCTGGGTACGCATTTGCATTGTATATTTAAGATGGGCTTTCAAAAAGGGATGTTGGATTTAATCTAGGTGGTTCCGAATCATGTAAATATGGCACCTAATCGAAACGAGAAAGGGAAAGAGAGGATTTCTACCTGTGATTTACATAATAATGATTTTTCGTATGTTGCAGCAACTAATGCAATTGCGGAGAAACATATCGACCAAGGTCATAACGAAGTTGTACACCATATCTGCAACCACGGTGAATAATGAGAAGTTCACACTCGAAATGTTGCTTCCAAAGTTCCAAGTGTTCTCTCTACCAAATCGTCTTCAAACCACGAAAGGTGAAGTACCGCTATACCCAAGAAGCCAGGAATCAATTGTCCGGGTATCTGCTCAGACAGTCCAGGATACATTTATTCTATTCTTATATCCTGATTACCGATTATGTACAATCTATGCACACGCTCTAATAGAAGAAAGAGATATGCCGCTCTAACGCCAGCCATGCATCGCTGAACAACAGAATCGCAAAACAGAAAGCTCTCGAAGATCACCGACCTTAAACTCCTCCGCACCTCTCTATTTTGCTTAAAGCTTCCTCGACTCGCCCCTCTCCAAATCGACTTCCTGCTCTCCATCCTTCTCGGCACTCCTCTCAGCCTCAACGTCCTCGCCATTCTTCTTCTCTCTCGTATCATCACCCAACTCTTCGCCCTCGCCTTCTTCTTGCTCTCGCTCTTCGTTCCGGTTTCCCTGCCCACCCTTCATCTGCTCCAAAAACGCTGCGGCCTCGGCGGCATATTTGCACCTCAGTCGAATGCCCTTGCCGTACTTGTAGAACAAGAATGGGAATGGGACGCAAGCTAGAGCGAGGAATGCAGGGATTGTAGATGCCCAGTGGATACCCAGGTTTTGATACATATACTGTGTTACGACTATTGTCAGCTCTCGATAAAATCAAAGTTACCAGAAAGAGTTATGGTTTGGAAAGGATGTGGTAAGCGAGAAAGTAAGCAAGAAGCGAGGTCAGCTTACAGTTGTAAACAATGGAAACGATGCACCGAATAGCGACCGTAACACTGAGTTCGCAGCTAACACAGAAGCTGCATAAATGACATAGGAGTCGATGAGGTAATTCATGATGCTCAAGAACACGAGCACCATGCCGAAGCCGAAAGGCGCTGTTCCGATGATAGAGACACTCCAATGGATGCTGGGATAGTTGGTCCATGCAAACCAGAAAAGCCCGATTGGGAGCGCGATACTTCCAATGAGCGCAGGTGGGAGTCGTGCTTCCGGCGGTGCGTTGCCGTTATGTTTCGCTTCGACCCTGACGTAGCGTTTGTTGTCGAAGATGGAGTAGCAGACAGCGCCAATCATGCCGACAGCTACACCAATGAAACTCAAACCACCGATCCCTGCGCTCCAACCACGCTGTTGTTGATACACGATTGGGAAGGCGCCGAACATCATGTACAGCGTTCCGTAGATGATGGCCATGTATATGCTAAGCAGGAGGACGATCGGTTCGCGGAACAGGAGGATCCATGGTCGAGAGAGAGCTGTCTTGAATTCTTGGCTGATGGTCTTGGTACCGTGGTTGATTTCCGTTGCAGATTTGTAGACTTTGCCGGTCATCTTCGAGAGCTTCGCTGCGCGGCGACGGAGGATAACAGGAGTGTAAGTTTCTGGGATCGTGAGGGATCCGATGATCCACAGTGCACCAGTGAAGATAGCCATTAGTCCTTCCACCCATCGCCATCCTTCTGTCTCGCCGAGGAATCCACCAACGATAGGTCCTAGATTGTGTTAGTCTCGAATTGAATGTTGACAAGTCTACCAACTTACCGATGACAGGACCGAGGAAAGGTGCAGCAGCAAAGATACTCATCGCCAACCCCCGCTCCGAAGCCGGGAACATATCCGCGATAACACCACCAGCGTTCGTCAATGGCGATGATCCGAAAGCTCCAGCGAAGAACCGCAAAATGATAAGCGTCTCGATGTTCTGTGCGCCAGCTGCGCCAGCATTGAAAGCTGTAAGAATAGCATAGGTGCTGAAGAAGAGAACTTGTCGACCATATAACTCGGATAGGGGAGCCCAGAGGAGGGGACCGATAGCGAAACCGAGGACGAAAAGAGATATTCCGAGCGTGGCCACTTCGGTGCTGATTTTAAATGTTGCGATAATTTCTTCGATACCACCACTGTATGCTGAAGATACAAATGCGACGGCCAATGTTGCCTGCAGGTCGCAGCGTTAATAAAGAACATTGCGGAACCGTACAATAGCAGATCCAAATATCAATATGTGAGTTTGATATAGAGAAGACTTACAAATGCCACAAGCAGGGTTATCATCCACTTCTTCCACTGAGGGAAGAGCATGGGATTCCGCCTATCATTTTCGATATACTCCACCACATAAGGATCCTCCTCTGTCCCTGACCCTTTGTAAGGCCAATTTAAAACCTCTGGAGTAACATGAGTCTGATCGAACACAAGTTCCCAATGCGCCGCCTTCTTTTGTGTCGGTTTCTTCTGGGCTTCAACATCCGCTTCTGGAGACGCTTCGGTTGCTGTTCGCGATGACGCAGAGGAAGAAGGTGGGTGGTGCGCCGCCATCTTCAAAGCCAAGCACTTGCTGATAAGAACAAGGGAAGTGAAAGAAAAAGAGTACGAATGAGATGTCCAAGAAAGTATGGCCAGGGGGCAAAGGCCTTTTATTAAATTATTAAAAGGGGAGGATTTCTTTCCCAGCAGAAATTTCTCGCCGCGACGACTCAGAATAACCAACGTTCATAACTTCTATCATGGAAGAAAAGTGTCCCGGATGTAATCACCAAAGTCCCCTGCCAGCATCCACAATCCCATTTTCTGGAAGAACCATCATGAAGCCCCACTGACTTGTGAACAGCATAAATATGCATAGCGGTGCATAATATGTATCAGCTAGACATAATTCAGGCATAATTGCTGCAGATCAAGGAGACCTGGACCGTGGAAGGGCGTTCGGAGCCTCAACTGAACCTTGCCGTGCCGTCATCCCGAGTTGGCGTCAAGTCCGATTTATAAGAAGTCATACCCTTAACTTGAAAACGCCGACGCCGACTCTTAATCTCGCCCAATCAAATTCACAAAATCTCAATATCCTTTGTGAAATGGACTTGAGGAGGTTGCGCGCCGCTGACGCACAAGCCACGGTCATATCTCCGTAGTCGTGTTTGTTCATATCTTTGCACAATTTTCGCCTGCGGGGGTTCGCGTGGAGTTAAGCATTAAGACCGCTCGGTACCTTTGTTGACTTCTTGCACAATTTAGACCGGCAAGTATATTAGGTTTGTGCTGGAGAACGTTCAAGAAAGCATGTACCTGGTGCAATGTCATATAGATGTCAAACAGTGTTCAATGAATACGAAGGCAAGAGTGTTTCGACATGGGAGGGCGAAGAGCAAGTAACTACAATTGGCAAAAGCAAAATAATATGAGTTTGAATGCTTGTCAAAAAGGCAGGCCACTTGAAATGGAAAAGAAGATACGCCACGTACGAGAATCAAGAGCCTCAGCTCCTTTGAAAGCCTAGAAATTCAAGAAGACGGATAGTCTCAATGGTGAAAAGAAACACATGCAAAGCAAGAATAGCGACTGTGCAAGATTGTCCGTAGCCTCGGCCCTTTCGGCTGAGTGACATCCATTGTATTGAAAGCATGCCCTGTCTTGGAGGAGATACATGAATCATCATTGACCTGGGACATGAAAGAAAACCACTTGCACTGTGATATCGTCTCGTATACTTCTGCAAAATGGAGTGCCATATGCAAGCCGTCCTTGGATCATTTCGTGATGATTTCCACCCAAAGCATTCCGTACCAGGTGCACTGCGGCATTGCCGTCTTGAACAGTAGTCCTCTTCTCATCAAACTCCTCTTTCCACTCGTACTTGGTGAAGTCGTACGGTTCATACTTTGGTTCTGTAAGACTCTTGCTCAATGCGGTAGGTTTTTCTATCCATTTCACAACAAGGTCAACAGCTTGCTGGCTTGACAAGTTGTCCCATAGTCCATCTGTCGCCATGATCAAAAACGACGGCTTGCTCGGGTCGATCTTGGTGCTCGTAACAACGGGTTCCGCGGTCAGATATGGCGGTGTTAAGATTTTATACTTTGGCATCAAAATCGAGGGACCATCAAATTTCTTCTTCAAATCCTTTTGCAAGTCAACCGGCCACTTCCATCGACTGTCTCCAAATGCTCTCGAGACCATGATTCCCAGAACACGCCCGCCTGCAACAATCTCCTCTTCACCTGGGTGTTCCTTCTTCAGCCGAGCGATCTCTTCTTGATTGTCTCCAGTCTGATCAACCGACAGAGGTATGGCCTCCCATTTTCCCTCGGCGTTCTTCTGTCCAAGGACTGCTCTCGAGTCTCCAGTACAAGCTACATGTAATTTGAGTGTTGTTGGATCATAGATGGATAACAGAGCGCACGAGCCTGCAAATGCCGGTGCCAGATTCGCCAACTTATCTTGAAGAGGCAGGTTTCCTTGAGATGCTTCCACAGCCGTCTTCAGAATCGACTCGTCGAGATTGATAAATGCTTTCTTGATAGTGTCGCTGACCTTCTCGTCAGAAATCTGATCCGATGGAGACTTGATCTTGTCAAGCCCGTGCCGCACGAAAGGTACCAATTGCTTCTCGAGGAGATCCGCTGTTTGCCATCCTGCATGACCATCTAACACTCCCCATGCCATCCATGTCTTCCCATCTTTCCATGGTGAAGGAAAGGTTCCATGAATGTACCGATCCTCGGTAGGAGAATTGGAAGCAACTCTCGTGCCATCATACCTGTTGACACCACCATCTCTGGGTAGGAACGAGTATTCTTCTTTCGAGATCATTCGAGTCACTTCTTCTCTGGAAGGTCCTCGAGCGACTGCCAAATTCCCCGATTCAGGGCTTGCCAGATGTGGTGGCACTTCATTGCGGCCGTTTGCAAACCACCAAAGGCCTGGTGCACCAACCACACCAGCACCAGCAATATATTTTGTCACTCTGGTGAAACCTGAGTTTGAAGGTCTTGATTTCGTAGAATAGTGAGTCCCAGCCCAGATTTGCCTCGAGGTCACGCGACCTGCACGCCTGTAAGCCATGTGCAGTGACGAGCCTGCTGACATCGTCAACTTGGGTGAGATCTGGCGGAAGAGCAATGCGCGAAGTTAGGTTTTGATATCTTGTAATTCGAAGTGGGGTGCCTTCATCGCATCGAATATCGAGGAAGCTGGCGTGAGTTGAGGTAAGATGCAGTTGAAGTGCAATTGCTTCAGAAAGCTGGATGCTGACACGCTCGAACGCCCGGCTAGATAGAGGTGGCTGGGGAAATTGGTTGCAAGGATCTTGATGACTTTGATGGAGGCTGTGAAGATAGGCCTGAAAAGGGAAGGAGTGTTCTGAAGCTGAACGACAAGATGCATATGAATGTGAGACTGTAGGAATTCGTCCGGGAAGTCCAAAGCCTCTACTGGGCGAGGTAATTTCTCGAGAGCACCAGGCCACACTTCAGGTGAGACATAAATCAGGACTCGAAGACTAGATCGAAAGAGCCCGGGCTGTTAGATAGCCCAACAGTAATTTAGTGCATTCAAGGTAAGAATTTGTTGCATTTTATCCGGTGGTTTTTGTGCCACGCGGATTGAGAATAGGTCAAATAGTTCTCGATTCGGCGCAGTTCACTAATAAATGCTCTTTGAGCATATTGAACCAACCTATGGCTTTTACAACGTAGCTGAGAAGCAACAATTTTTTTTCAATTGCTATGCTACTTTGATTTCTTTCTCTTCTTGTCTGGCTTGACAAGCTGTGTCCGTTTCTTCAACGTGCTATGAGCGTGCTTGTTTACGGGGGCTTTGGCTGGTTTTGAAGGCTGTTCTGCTGGTGGGACGGATGTCTTAGTAGCCTTTGCGGTCGAGACTGTTTCTGGAATCTCTTCCTCTTCATCAAAACCGCCCCATTCATGGTCTTCCTCAGGGACATGGGATTCCCCTTCGAACCCTACCATTCCAATGTCCTCCGCATCTTCTGTGACATGTACAGGGAAGCCCATTACATCTCGCACAAGATGACCCCGCTCATCTCGAAGGAACTTAGCATCCATTTCGGCCGGCGGACTGACATCTCTGACGAAGGCAGCCAGAAAGAATCCCATCGTACCATGCTCGTCGTCCTTGTTCGCCCTGATGCAGCTCTCTGCAACCTCTTCATTTCCACCACAAGCGTCTTGCGATCCTCGAACAGGCCATTCCTTCATACCTCTTATTTGCTCTTCGCGCTTCAAGATTCGCCAGCCCGCTTGCTTAGCGGACGGATGCTCCAGGGCTTTCTGGACAACGTTCTCGTTTTCCTCGGCGTGTATTGAACATGTTGAGTACGTAATCTTTTTTGCTGCAGGAAATTTGAATGCATGAAGAAGAAGCTCTAATTGGAATTTGGAAAGTGCCTCTAAGCGATGTCGCAAGTCATCTTCAGAGCTTATAGCCGTGACTTCACCGTCGTCGTCTACCATAACATCCATGGAGGGGTCGTGATCCTCACGCTTTCGCTTTCTTGTGTCAGTGGCTGGATCTGTCGCCTTTGCAGCCGAAGGCTTGGCAGCAGCCTTCTTAGGAGGTCTCGATCCATGTTTTGGCGCTGCTTGCTTGAGGACAGGTAGGTGTAGTTCTGGAATATCGTCTCGGCCAATAATTCCGCTTCCTGAGCAACTGGGATCGAGCAGAAGAGCTCCGACATTCTTGAAAGTCATGGAGTTTGGTTGTGACTTTAAGAAGTCCTGTCCCGGGTGGAGCTTGGTAAACGTATTTGAACCAGCCAGGTTGACCATCTTCTCCAGCGTCTCGGCTCTGCCTTTATTCTTTTCAAAAGCGTGGATTGTCTGTGAGCACTCATCGGGCTCCGAGCTGTGTTCCAACATGATTGCAGCAAGATGCGTAGTCTTATTTCCGGGAGCAGAACACGTATCGATGATATTGCCATCCTGTGGGAGAGGATCAAGCATGTACGCTGGGAAACAGGAGGCTTTGTCCTGGAATATGATCTCTCCAGCCTTATAAGCATCACTCTTCGACAGATCCACACTTGGTGAGATTGCAATCAGATTTGGGATATGCCCGTCAATGAAGAGCCGCTTGACTCCACGCTTTCGTACAGCTGCGATTGATGTAGCACGCTCTATTCCAGCAAAAGTCGTCTCCAGTTGGTCCTCCAGTGATGTCTTCAGAGTATTGATTCGAACCCAGCGCGGATATAGGGCATCTGACGTATCTGTCCCATCTTCCAAACCTTCTTCGATAAACGCCTTGAAAGCCTCCACGGAGCTGACCTTCCTCTTGACTCGAGCCTTCACAAACTCTGCCTGCAGTCTGCCCTTGTGCCGCTCAACACTTGTCCTCAGTCCGTGGGTCGCGGGGAGAGCAATTCCTCGTTTTGCTAGTAAAAGGTCGTGGACGAGAAGAATCGAGAGAATCGGTGTCAACTAAAGAGTCCCAGGTTAGTACAAGTAGACAAGTGAGTTGAGGAGTGAACATTACTTTGTGCTCAAGGCGTAGTATTTCCGCATTTTCAACAACTTCCTTCAGCACGGAGCTCCATTTGCATGTTTCAATGGCGAGCGCATAAACCTGCGCAGGCTGTGACTTCAAATCCTTCTTATTGAATATCCTCGACTTCAAGCTTCCACCTGCGTTAGTAGGAGCTGTCAGTAGGTCAGCGGCCTCGTAATATAGAGACATAGCACCACTCAAAACCAAATCCGGGTCAGGGTTGTGTCCAGAGTTTCCAATTCACTCCAAATTCTTGTCCGGCACTGCTGTTCTTGTGTCGCGGGCGCGGATGGTGTTGTGAAGGTCAATTGAGGCGGGGATGTTCTCCAGAACTTTTATTGACAGGGAAAATTGCAAGTCCTCATTGGGGCAGGTTTGCCGAGATGCGCTAGTGTAAGAATTACATTATCTGGGGTAAATGTCCTGAGCATACTTTGTCACTTTCTGCTTTCTGAAATATGCAATTGATAATTAAGGTAGGCATCTTCTGGTACAAAATCGAGCTTTATGACATTACTCTGCAAGATCTTAGAAGTAGGTAAAATAACATACTAAAGCCACCCCACATGCTTGTGCAGGGACAGTCTCTTTGAAACAAGCCCACCAATTATCCAGAGCCCTATCTGCATGGTTCTCAAGTAGACCAATCTATCACTCCCTCTAAAACCTTATGCATGTTGCTGAGTAATAAGCCTCTATGTGCCATTGGAAGGTAGCTTCAAGTTATATATACCTGTTAGTTAGAGGAGACCTGCAGTTGCTATGTCAAGCTCACCACCTTTACGAAATTGTCAAAATGTCTACAGCCACAGATTCGCCCGAGACTATATATGGGGCTTGTAACTGTGGAAAGATCATTGTTTCACTTCCTCGCACGTCGCTTCCTAGCACTAGTACACTATGTCATTGCTCAAATTGTCGTGCATCAAGTGGCTCATTGTAAGTACTTATCTGCCTCCAATATCTGACGACTTATTGACAGTCTCAGATTCGCGGTGAACTTGCTCACTCCAACTGCAGATATCAAGATCGAAGGCACTCCCAAGATTCATGTTGATATTGCTGCATCTGGCAATACTGTAAATCGACACTTCTGCGGCGACTGCGGATCGTATGTTTACCGATGTTTGTGAGTGCTCATGTGCTAACGGGAAGCAGTGCCATCATGTCTGTGGTGGCTGTACGCCCTGAGAAGAGCATTCTCAAGGGCGGCTTATTCGTCAAATCGGGGGTTGGTCTTCCTGCTCCTGGTCGAGAGCAGTTCTGGCTGCGCTCAGAACGGTGGGAACATGGTCATCCTGGACTTACACAACTTGATTGATTGCATAGCTAGCTCATACCAGACGAGAAAGTAAATGTACTTTCAAGTATCAGGCTGCACTTTTGAAAGTTCGAACTCTTGCTGTATGGATCAAGCTCTCATAGGCAGTCCAAGTCCAAGGAATTGCTCCTTCAACCACCCCACCACCGCATCCCCTCCCTTCATCGCATTCAGACCTGGAGGAATTGCAACGGATCTAAGACCCGGAATCAACATCTTCGCGAGCTTCTGAACTTCGCTCTGCTGTGTTACATTCCACTTGCTCGAACAGATCTGGACAGTTAAAATTCAGTAGAGTCGATCGAGGAAGAATGGCAGTGAGATGTACCAGGACTTGTGGAACAACAACTAGGGCTTCCAATAGTTCCTTGACCCCGAAAATAGATTTATTGAGTCTGTAAGCATTTGCGCTCCGCAATACAAAGCTACCTACTTTCCGTGTTAGCGACGTGTATCAAGTTGTATTCCATTTTAAGTTCCGAGGGCCTGAATCAGCCGTGCGGATTTTCTTCAGATTGAGGGACCTTTGCCTACATCAACGAGAATAGCAACTAGCTCTCTGGCTCTGTGCGGAGTATTGTTCATAGAAACGACGTAAATAGGTTGGGCAGCCATCGTGGAATTGAGATCTTGATTCGAATCGTGATTCGGATGGTAAGGAATATTCGATTTCTTTCTATAAATACTTCTCCGAAAGGTATCCAATTGCCACTATCGCACAAACCAGCTACTCACATGCATCTCAGATTTGCTATCTCCGCCCATGACCAAATTGGCTGATCTGAAGAGTAAGGGCGTGAAAAGTCTACTGACATTGACTCGGCTACGTTCTGGTCGGGCTTAATGCAAGTCTCTCTTATGCAACTGTGCTACAAGTTCCCAGCAGATGCAATGACATGCAATGCGCACTAACGCCGATGCAGATAAATCTCAACGAAAGTAGATGCTTGGCCGACAATTGTGAGCTTCGTCAAACGTCAATGAGTAGGATGAAACACTGATCAGTCCTGGAGAAATCGTGTCCGAATGATGTATATCGACTGCCAGGATACGAAAATGAATGTTCCCTGGATGGTTGATTTGATTGCTATTCGACAGATCAACCCATAAGCTGTCTAATGTCCTCTGGAGGCCAGCGAACTTGTGCAAAGCTCAAGCATCGCTTAATGCTCTGCAAGAACTTTCTTGTAACCTCATCTCCCATAACATGCCCCTTATCACTCTCATGCAGCTTCTCCCGGGCACTACGCTCGTGGATACCAACCATGGTGACTCCGATGGGCCATGCTGCTTTACCGATACTGAGTCTCAGGTATCCATCGTTCGCATCCACGTAACGGCGTTCCTGAGCTGCCTTGACGATCTCAACAATAGGCTCAAGGACACCTTCGTCGACGTCGCCTTTCTCAAATTTGCGAAATAACTTGTCAGAGTCAGCTTAGATCAGATGAAGAAGACATAATGAACTTACCGGCGTCATGTTCTCCTTGCTCTGTGCCATAGCATTATACGCCGCCTTGCTCGCAAATGTGTCTCTCTTCTCCTGCTCCAGAGCTGCCTCCCACTCCTTCAAAATCATGGTGAAGTATGAAGCCAGCTGCCTGAACAAGAACTTCCTCTCGGCCTCTCCTCTTGGTACAGTATCGACCTTCATATCTTTCTCCTCCACAAGCTCCAAAGATGTCGGGATCGGTCCAGTGGTCATAACAATTCCGAGCTTCCTGAACCTCCGTAGCCTTTGTTTATGACTCTCCCCGAACAAAGTGATAGGCTGACCCATCTCTCTCAACTTCTCGACCAACTCCTCATCCTTAATGTCATCTGCATCGACCTCCTCGCTGGTCTCCTTGATCAGCTCGGGCAGACCTAGTCTCTTCCTCCTAGCCCTCTCCTCTTCAGCCTCTTGTTCTTCCCTCCGCCGCCTAGATTCTTCTGCGAGTTTTCTCCGCTTCTCCTCCCGCGCTTGTTTTGCCTCCGCTTCCTCTTCTTCCCGTTTGCGCTTCTGCTTCAGCTTGGCCTCTTTCTCGGCTTCCAGCGCTCGTTGTTCGGCGAGGTATTTTTGTCGGCGTTCTTCCTCCACCTCAGCGCGCTTCATGTACTTCTTGGAAGGCTCAGGCTCTGAGGAGGACTTTGGTTTAGAACCAGAGATGGCCTGGTTCATGAGAGCAGCGAAGTCCATATTGGCGGTATATGTGGCGAGGCAGCTATGGTAGGGTATTATTTCATGGGGAGGTTGAAGATTTCTGAGCTGTTAGGATCTGTGGCGCCCAAGGCGGCTTGAAGTAGGCGCAGGAAGAGTTCAAGAGCAAAGCCTGCACATATAATCACAAGCCTAGATTCACTGTCCTTTCTCGTTCTGTTGTATGTTACTAAAGGTGAAGTGACGATTAAAGCAAACACAAATTTCTTGGCGAGTTTGCATCTCGAACTGAACTTTGGAAGATCGCAAAGAACACCACTTTGCGCCGGAGCTTCGAACACAACCACAACAGCCCAGAATGTTCATATAAACGTGCAATTACAATCTCCATAAAATAATTATTGCCATGGCTTCTCCTCTAGCAAAGACCGACCGCCAAACTACAACACCGTTCCACTTGAAGCTCTTCTACAGAAATGGTTCCTTCAACAGGTTAGTTCAGCCTCGTCCTCGAATTTCTACCTAGCTAACATCTGGCTTTGAGGCTCGATGAATTCTCTCTAAACTCGGAGCTTCCTCCTCACGTCCAAATCTACACATGGCCATCATGCACCCTCCGCGAACTCTCTCACCTTCTCACCTCTGCTCTCCCTTCTCTACTGCCAGACCCAGCAATCGGCACGCGTCTCTCCTACCGGCTCATCTTCCCCGATACGCGGAATTCCAGCCAAGCGTCAGGTCCAGGACGATATATGACGAAGGACTTGGGCAGTGTGATCATTGGAGAAGGCGGTCCAGGTATTCTACCAGATGAGGAAGAGGCAGCGATTGTGAGGGGTGGACAAATGGCGGGGCCACTTGGAGGAGACCCAGAGAAGACATTACAAGATGCGAGATTCGTGATTGGAGACTACATATGCTGTGCCATTACTCCACCCCCAGAGAACGGTGGTGCTGCACCTCCTCCATCGGGTCCTTCGCGGAGCGGCTTCGGTCCCGGTAGAGGTGATTATGGAGGACGTGGAGGTATGGGCCCAAGAGAGAATGGATTTGGCGGTGGCTTCAGAGGAAGAGGTGGTCCTAGAGGAGGAGGCAATTTTGGGCAAGGCTTTGTCCCTAACGGAGAGTGGCGTAGAGGAGAGCAGGTACCTGACGGTCCTGGAGGAGGAAGAGGACGGGGATTTGGTGGGGGCTTTGGGGGTGCTAGAGGGGGCAGATGGTGAGCGAAGGAAACAAATGATACCATAATAGGGACTGGGTGGATGTCTACAGGAAGATTTTCGGGCATGAAGGCGTACGGCGTTGCATATCAAGGCAATAAGTAGCCATGAAAGAAATATGGACCGTTTCTCCCCCTTCATCCTTTCCGTTTAGCTCGCCGTGTTGCAATTCATCGCACATATCCAAATCCTTTAGATGACACCTAGTTTGCATGATTCGAGAAACTTGCGGGCAGTTCTGGTCCATTCCGCCATTCCATTCCTATCATATATACATCCCAAACCCCCGCCATGACTTCCTAGTACTCCACGATGGTATCTCCCCTGCGCTTGCCCCTCATGTCCCATTTACCCTAACAGAATCAGTACTGAATGCCCGTATTTCTCTTCCAGCATAACTTACATCTGTCGTGTAAGCCAAGTATCCGATCAACGCTGGGAATGCAACGACGTAGGCGAATGTGATTCTTGCGGTTCGTCCGGTCCATCTGAAATACTTGTGTCGGTTGATCCACATGTCTGCCGCCAAATTAGTATCTATGCCAATGTCTGATCGATCCGTTAAGAAAAGGTGCTGGCAGCTATGGTGGGAGGTATATGGAATTGTGCATACTGTTGTATTTGACTAACGCCGGGTCAAGGGCGATCGCTACAGAATAGAGTCAGCTTTGAATAGTTAATTGGCTCATGAACCAGCTTACGGTGATTGTGGTGGCCCGCCATGATGAGTGTTGTTGACGCCGCCGTCGATTGAAATGATGGCTTGGGTTCTGGAGCTTCAGAGCATGAGGTTCAAGATGCAGCCAATACACGATGGAATAACAGTTTATCCGACAACATTCGGCAAGAAAAACGGGATGCACGGGATATGTGGATCCATCCCGTGGGAATCGGTGGTTTGAGACAACCTCGGCCATCAGACTCGTCATGGCGGAGAAATTCATATTTCGTTGCCTTATTCACTATTGCTTTCATATGATTCCAATCTTGGCTATAAAATAGATCCTCTTCTTTTGTAAATCAGATTTGTACATATCCAACATACCTGCCAATTGTATATACACTCGCACATACCATGGCATCAACTCCAGCAGCTTCTACGGAAAAGCCGAAGGTTATCTTGTATTGGTAAATCTTGTTCGAATCTTCTTGTGCGGTACAACTCAGATTGACGATTTCTATGAAAGGCTTGAACAATCTCGCTCGCAACGTATTCTTTGGCTCCTGGAAGAGTTGAAGGTGGAATATGAATTGAAGATATTCCATCGCAACCCGAAAACTCATCGTATGTTGACTTCCTTCTTCATCCCCATCGGGGACCTCTAGTCTCGCGAAGACATATTCATATTTGGCGCTCGACATACTCCAAGAGCTGCCTGACATCTCATTCCTTGATGTTATGATCCGCACTGACATTCATGAAGTGGCACCTCCCGAACTCAAGCAAGTCCACGCTCTTGGGAAGTCACCAGTCATCTCTGTTCTTTCTCCTGGTGCAACCGAGCCTGTAATCATTGCTGAGAGCGGCTTCATCACCGAGTATCTCCTCGAACATTTCTCTGAAGGAACCAACTTGTTGCCGAAGAGGTACAAGGATGGCCAGGAAGGAAAGGTTGGGGGCGAGACCGAGGAGTGGTTAAGATACAAGTTCTTCATGCACTACGCAGAAGGCAGTCTCATGACTTTCATGTTGCTTGCTCTCGTTTCTGGAGGTAAGTTCTCTTCTTTGTCCTCATGTGTTCACAATCACATGTGATATTTCGAAGTACACGCCCAGACTAATCTCGCTTCACTAGAAATCAAAAACTCACCAGTCCCTTTCTTCATCAAGCCAATCACTGGTGCTGTAGCAGGCAAGATCAACTCCAATTTCCTGGACCCGAACTTTAAGACCCACTTCAGCTTCCTCGAATCGCAACTTGCTTCCTCTCCTAATGGAGGCAAGTATCTCTGCGGCCCAAACCTGACTGGCGCCGATATCCTTCTCAGCTTTCCCCTGCTTGCTGGGAGAAGTAGAACTGGTTTGACAAAAGAGAAGTACCCAAAGCTGTATGGCTACATTGACATGATCGAAGCGGAGTCAGGTTACAAGAAGTCTGTGGAAAAAATTGTCGAGATCGATGGGAAATTCGAGACTACGATTTAATCCTCATGATGCAGGCATAATGTATTACATCATCTAGTCTTTCCATACAATCAAGATATACGTTTCAGTATCACTGCTCTATCTTCTCTGATACGTACTCATTTGATGATGCGTCTCGGTAAAGTAAAGCCTCAGTACGTGCATATCCGCGGTACTGCACCTGGCAATAGCATATGTCTACAATTTATCTATAATTCGATAGCATGGCGAACAGACTTAACACTCACCGTAATGGAGGAGAACTGGCTCCTCAAAGCCCACTCCAAATGAAGTAGATTGATAGAGCGATTTTGTGGACACTCTCGTATGAATGGCACGTCCAGTCCAGCTTTCTATGTCATGCCCATCTTTTAGCGACCCATGACTTCGAGCGCACACAAGGGTGAGAAGAACAGACCAAAGACTGGACACTATATTAGCAATATCCGCTGCTAAGACCAAGCCCGACAAACTCTGACTTCCATAACAATCTTCTCGAGTCTCAGGTCAATTGTAATATAGAACATTTAATATTGTACATTCTAACTCTATGCTATGCTTTAAATGCTGACTGGTACGATGTTTAACACCCTATTGCAATGCAACCGTTCAATCATGACTTCATCTCCAGCTCTTCCTTTTCCCCACTTCAAGCTAAGCGAGAGGCCTACACAACGACTGGATCTGACGCTGCACCCAGTCCGTTCCCTTTTCCAATCCCTTTCGCCCTTCCCTTCTGGACAGCTTCGATGGCTCGTCCTACAGCGTTCAAGTCTCCTAGCAACGTGACATGGCCACGATCGCTGGATATGCGGCCCCCATATGCTGCTTTGTATCCTTCGGGTAACATTGCCTCCTTGGCTAAACACACTCCATCGCCACTTGCAAAGGCCAGATTATCATACACGTCTGCGCAAGGTATAGAATCTCGGCCATCGACCTTAGCTCCAGCACAAGTGGGGATGGCTTTGCCATATATCAGCGCGAGAGGTGGATAAGCATTCGCGGCGGCGTGCTTTGGGTTGAAGTGCAGTTCCTGCTTGAACTGCTTAGTTTCCTTGAGTGTGCGTTCAAGATAAGCGATCGCCTTGTCTCTCGGAATAGTAACCGCTGTTGAGACGGACGAATTCGTGGCCTGGCCTTTGTTCACTGGGTTGGATTTGCTGCCCATTCCGGCCAGTTGTGGTGCCAATGTTCTGTCAGTGCCACCTTCCATGCCTCGAATGGCATCTGCTGCGCGTGTTGTCTTGGTAGGAGGCGATGGTGAAAGCCGAACATCCTCAGACTCAATGCCACCATCCGAATGTGGAATGTTTGGCGTTGATGTTCCTGAATTCGATTTCTTATTGGGTATCGGGAGGTTCAGCAGGCTGCCGGGCATGTTGAGCAAACCTCCGAAAGCACCGGAAGCTGGGTTCTTTGGTGGCAATGGTGGATCAGTACAAGGAGACCATCTGTATTTGATCCAGTCGTCGATGTTGAAGAAGTCGACTGGATACTTTTCTTTGGTTTTTATATCGACGAAGCAGCCTCCATCCTCAGGAAGCAATACAAAACTCGTCCGAAGTGTGAAATTTACTTGGGCAGTAAGAACCCGCGAACTCAGTAGGACCGCATCCCCGTTCCTGAGAGGCCCCAGGATATTTACACAAGCTTGGGGCACGCCCGCATAGATGACACCGGAGAACAGCTCAGGTCGCTTGTTGACGACATGACGAGTGATGAGGCCTCCCAGACTGTGGGCGATAACAAGAGCGCCACGTTCAACGCCTGTAGGTGTAACTTTGCCCAAATTATTTGACGGAAGGGTCTCAAGAAACTTCTGTAACTGTCGGCTCAAAAGATGAGGACTTAGGCGCCAGTCGTAGCCATAATCCCACACTCGCAACTTTCCACTGCGGGCATTCTCACTCTCTGCCAAGCGTTTGAACAGGCGCTTACTGATATCGACAGGTCCGATATTCTGTAACATACCGGACGGATAAATTGTTTCCTGCATGCGTTCCTCATCTTCAGGTTCGAGTCCAACCTCCAAATCCACCTTTCGAATATTCAACCCAACCTTCACGGGTACCCAAACCTGTCGATGGGTTTTGGTTGAGCGAAGAATTGAGCCTCGGTATCCCCCCATTATTACTACATCTCCTGTCAAATTCTCCATAGCCCGGTCCAGGTAGGTAGCATTCGGACCGTCCGTGGTGGTCCGAGCCGTTTCAAAGGCTGCTTCTGGTCTTGATACTGCCGCACCGATTAGTCCAGGGGAAATAGCAGGAGTTGCTATAATTGTTTTTCTTTTCGCACCAGTGCCTGGAATAATGTCTGGCATATAATTAGTCTCTGTTTTCCATCTGGCAGGAACATTCGCTGAGTTCAAAAAATTCATGTTGAAACCAAAACTGGAGACACGAGGCATACTGGGCATACTGGGCATGCTAGGCATACTGGGCATCTGAGGCATTCTGAAGCTTGATCGATCTTGTAAAGAATCTCTGATGGCTTTGACGCGTGAGTTGACTTGCTCCCTGTGGTTTTCGAAGCGAGTATCGTCGCCAAGTGATGATGCTCGGGACAGAGAATGGTAGAGCAGGGAGTCGTCCGATGTTGATCTACGTAGAGCGGCTGGCCGTTGTTGTCCAACTGGTGTTCTTTGTCTCGTGACTTGAGGACGAGCAGCAACTATTGGCTCGAATGTCCTCGCTCGGGGAGATGACATAGGGGACCCTGGGCCAGAAGAACTTGTTGACCGAACCGTAGTCGACCGGGACGGCTCTCTCGGAAAACTTAAAGAGCCTCCAGACCTAGGCTTCGTACTGCTACTTGAAGAAGATCCAAACATATTTCCAACCTGAGCCATTGACGGAAGTCCTTTTGGCAGTAACTTCCTTAACGCCTCCGCGCCTCCTGATAGAGACCTTGTCCTTGAACTGTTCCCACTAAAAACGCCAGCTAATGATGTTTGGTGAGGAGCATCTTTGGGCTGGAAAGCAAAGGGCTTCGGTCCTGGGTGCCATGGTGTCGGAAGTGGAGGCTCTTCCAATTTTGGAGAAGGTAGATTACCAAGTGATAGCCCCTCAATTGGTTTGGATACTCCAGATGTTTCTTGCCCAGGAGAAACAGAAGGGTCCAACACCCCGTGCGACTTTGGCGTTGATATTTCCTCCGAGAAATCTTCATCATGTGCTGGAGGAGTCTCGGTATCGCTATCAAAATAACCTCCTCCCTCAGTCTCCTCCATTGCAGCTGCCTTTTCATTCGCTGGTGTCCTAGCGGATTTTAGACGAGTGGCGACCCTGCTCATTGACAACTCAATGAGTGACTGGGCGTCCTCGTTTGATAATGGTGAGACCGCCATGGTTTCTGTATCTTCTTCGTAGTCATCGGAGACTTCATAAAGGTGTGGTGAAGAAGAAGGTACGGCGGAAGGCTCAGCTGTTGTGTTGCTGACATCTCCCAAAGTGACGGGACCGCCATTCCCGGAATCCGACATCACGTCCTGAGCCTGATAGCGGGGACGAGTGAGGTGTAAGTCTGGAAACGCCGTACCGTATCCACGCCTTACGAGATACGATCGGGAAGTTGCCAGAGGCAAAGTGTGTGTGTGGGTTCTGGGCCTCGGTGTTGGTGAACAATACTGTAAGACCCACGAGCACCGGATGCGCGGGAATGAATGGGACCGATACCTAAGGTTCTCAGCTCCAACATCTGCAAATTTCGAATTTGGGAAGACTTACTTTCTTATGTCCCGTTTCTGACGCAGTCTTTTTGTAGTGTCAAATCACAAAGTCCGCCAGGCACAGCCTGTCTTTCACGTATGTTGGTGAATGTTTTGGCGGCGCAGCCGAATTCATGATCATTGATCATCACAGGGCAAGTACGAGTACTTGTACGGACAAGCGTGTTGACGTCAACCGATGTCTGAACATCACTGCCGACATACTCTTCACCACTTCGCAACCCTTTAAGTACACTGCGCAACATGCTGCGATACGAATCTCTGACATAGCAAGGCTACGAAAGGAGATAGCATCAATACGAGGCGGCTTAAATCAGACCTCAGGACTTCGCAAGGCTGAGAACGGCGATGCTGAAACCAAGTCCTCAATCAGTGCCTTGCATCGCGCCAATTTATGCAAAGCACCAATCACCCGCTTTCCATTTACCGAGATATTTGTTACTTGTTGTTGCGTTTCATCCGATGATAATTGGGCTGTCTTTTATTCCGTCGCAGGAATGCGCAAAGGCTGATGATCTAGACATCTCAATAAACAAAAGAATGTTCTGGTAGCAGTCCATGGGATATATCGAAGTGAACAACAAGTGAGGATTTCTGTGATAAACTACTTCGTACTCCTCATACACGAGCAGAACTTAAGTGGATCTTTGAGCAGGCTCTTACAGCTTACAAGCATCTGACGTCTTTCACTTCTTTCAGCGGCGTTCGAACAGATTTTTGCAGAGTCCTGCGCTCGGTCGTGGTGATATACTGATGATAGCTTCTGTTTCTCTGAATTTCTCAAATGCACGTCCTTCTAATCGTTCTGTTCCTCAGTCTGGCTCTCCTGTTTTTATTTATTGTTACATAGTTGTTCGCAGTCTTGATTCATTTAAGCAAGCTCCAGTCCGGCTGCCACGCCATTTATTTCGATAGAAACGTTCCCGAGCTGGATTCTGCATCAGTCGCCCTGCCGTTCAGGAATCAAGATCCCATTTCCGAAAGCATACCCTCCGCTGCACTCCACAACTTCCAGAATAAATCACTCGAACCGCCCCATCCCTTTCTGTTTTGGTAGGTCATTTCCGCCTCTCCTGCGCAAATAATTCAACACAAAGTTATCCATGCTGCACCGCCTCTTCATGTAGTTTAGCCTGTTTCGAAGTTCAGATGCAGAGATTAGATGACAGGCCACCCATGAAGATCTGCAAACAACGCAATTTCAATCTTGGAAAGACCCAACCGAATGACAGGCAGGTAATGCGATGTGTTTGTGTTTGGGAAGGAGCCAGCCCACGAATCGACTTCGCATTGCTGCAGAGGGTTGAAACGTAGAGGGTGCATTCAACGTCACAAAGCACTTTCAAAACTTTGCAAGTTGAATTTTGGATGTTCAGAAAATTGAATTTCGGACCGGTTACTAGCTACCTCAGGTGGAGAGATCGAACCTCTCTCCCATTGTCGGACAAAATCTCGATGATACTTGACTCCAACCCAAGACGCTAGAAAGTACTGCCAAAACCAGCTACGGCCCAGAATTAAGAAATTACATAGTATGTAACTCGGACCACAAGTCGTGCTCCAAATCTAAGGTTTATAAACGCGCGAATCCCAATTTTCGTTAAGCCATAGCCTGAGCTCGAAAGACCGGTTGAGTCAGGCTTCATATGCAAGCGATGACTTATGCGAAGATGAAAGCAGCGAGACCAGCGAAGGCAACCATGACGATTGAGCCTTGGACGTTGGAAGCAGCTCCAGTGAAAGCAGTTGGGGTAGCAGTGGCAGCTGGGTAGGTGACGTTGTGGGGGTATGAGATGACACCTGGATTCATGTCAGTTTAAGATCCGATGATATTTCTTGCGAATCAGATTCAACATACCGGTAGCAGATGGTGCTGGGGTGTAAGTAACAGCTGGTGCCGTTGGGGTAACGGTAACAGTGGAGTAGATAACAGTTGGCACACAGGTGGAGATGGTCATGGTGCTCAAGACTGGGCTGGATGAAGCAGGGTACGATGGAACACCAATAGCGCTTGAGGTCGAGTAGACTGGGACAGAGACAGAGGCGGAAGCAGTTTCAGCTGGGTAGGTTGGGACAGCAGGGCTTGAGACGTTGGCATAGGTGGTTGGGTAGACTGCTGGGGCAGAGCTGGTGGTCATGACTGGGTAAGAGGTGAGGGAGGTGACAGTCGACTTGGCAGGGCAGTCGGTGACAGTTGCGGCGCTATTGTTGTTGTTAGTATCCGAATTCCATGAAACTATTCGAGCAAGTCGCCCGCATTTGATATAGCGTACCAGGAAGTGATGGTGACCTCCTCAGTCAAGTAGACGATGCTACCGGCGGAAGCAGCGGTGGCCATGAAGGCAGCGGCGGCGATGGAGAAACGCATTTTGATTTTGTTTGGTTGGTTGGGGGGAGTTTGGGAGGAGTTTTTGTGAGGAGCTGAAGAGCGGTATTATTGAGCTGGTTCTGTAAAAGAATGGACGACCGAAGTCAAAGGTATCAAGAAGATGATGTGAGTTGAAGATTGGCTGTTGGGCTGAAGAGAAAAGAAGAAGACTTGGAGGGAGAGAAAGCTATATAAGAGTGTTTGGGGAGATTAAGCCCTCTGGTCTTGCAAGGAAGAGCTTGCCTGTCACTTAATTTAGCCACCTATGCTGGGCCCCCATGGTGATGAGATGGGATGGGATGAAGATCGAAATGAGAATCCAATCGGCCGTGGGTCGCACGGCGGCAATCCTGCAGCCACGGAGCAAACAAACTGAGGACTCAGGGAGGAGAGTGGCAAGATAGGGGGTGAGGACGAGTAAGCGAGATAGCTAGTCAGGGCCATCTCAGCCACACCCTGCGAAGAACAGGGCAGAAGCAGAACCCTGGAGATTGTGGCCGCCGAGATTGGGCACTTTGTTGATGTGACAGGGTGGCAGAAGAGCTTATTCAGGGATCACCGGCCGTTATCTAGACCCTCTAATGCAGGAACCACACAGCAAATTCCCCTAGCTGACCACTCACAGCGCTGTCGCTTCAAAGAATCCTCCATCAGAGCCAGCGATCAGGATGCCTCAGAAACACCCGCCGGTGGCCAGGGCAGGCATTAACATGGGTATGGGCCCAGAGAAACAATCGAAAGGAAACAAAGTGGATGGGGCGATAGTGATGATGGCGGAGAAACCAGACCGTTGGCCCGTTGGTTGTCCTGCTGTAACCCAGCTCATTTCATCTCATCTCATTTCCCCAAGCCTTCTTACAGCTTGTGTACAACTCCAGCATGTGAGTGCCCGTTACTGTCAGACACCCAGAGTCAACCTTCGAGAAGCCTCAGTCGTTGTAGTCTTCTGAAGTTGTCACTGGCTGCGGGCATATGCCAATGCGCTCGCTCGATATCAAGGTTCCCTTATCTTAGGGCACGCGCGGTCTGAGGGGCCAGCCCGTGGAGACGGTCTCGCGGTGAAGAAGTGGTTCGCAGATTGTCCAAGACTCCAAGCCACAAGAGGAAAGACGCAAGAGATCTGCTGGAGCCCGTGGGGACATCAAATCTCGGCAAGGCGAGAACTGGCCCGCACTCTCTATTTGTATCTCTTCAGAAATTGCACCATGATGCAGTTGCGGCCTTCTAGTTCCTGTAGATGAAACTTATGGCCGAGTCATTTCTTCATTCGGGCTGCCAACTTCCACTGATCTTCCGACGTTCAGGGGAAGTGGATCGAGCTTTTGTGCGATGCGGAAATGTGTAATTGATGCCAGCAACGACGTTCGTTTCCTTATCCAATATTGTTTCCTTCCATCCAAGGCGTCTGGACCGTCAATCAACATTAAGCTCACGCCAAGGGGTCTCTTTTGGGATGAATATTGCCTCGGAGAGATGGCGGTAATCTGGAGTCAAATGTCCAGACCGATGGACAAGTACACGGGCAAAATTGCTAAATGAAATGCCCTGCGGCCACTCGATTATTCAAGAGTGGATGGTATGAAGTGGCTGAGGAGAGTTGTTGCGATCCTCGGAGGTATGCTGTGGGGGCACTGAGATTTGCCGTTCAGTTTATTGATAGTCTTGAGCATCTTCACTTCTTCTGGACTTTGACCTTGAAGCATTTGAAACGACCGTACCATTCCACTGTGCTGATCTCTTCTTGAGATCATCTGTTTATCTTCGAATTCCAACGTCATAATCATGCGAGTCGTCTGCTTTATTGTTTGAAGATAGGAGTTGAACCGTTCTGGGCAGTCCTCGATTTTGGGAAGCGATACTACAGAATTCAAGGTCCGAATATGTCTGACTCTGCTTCTGTCGCTGTCTCTCCTTTCAAAGACATGTTAGCGATCTCTGATAGAATGAAAAGGGCCAGCTCTTGAAGGTAGGCAAGTTCTCAATGCCTGTCGGAGCCGATTCTTTACTTCATCATTTAGTCTGCCGTTCAGAACTCTTGGGCGGCACACTTCTTGCACGATGCTGCCACATGTCCTCGAGCTGCCACTGCTCCAGCTCGTCTACATCCTGATCTCTTCCAACCGGGATTCCGGGTTCTTATTCAAGTAAATCGCTGCATTTCGCCGGGCTACTACCATACATTCTCGATTAACGAAGTTACCCATACACATTGAACCCGTTTTTGCGACGGTTTGTCCTGTGCTCAAAGTGGCATGCTGGATAACCTCTGACTATCGAACCATCCCCTCTAGCCATGTCACAGGACTGGCTGATTGTTTTCGCCCTTCCATATATCTCCACCGCCGATTTCGAACCTCTCTCTCGTCAGTAGTCACAATCAAGATGCTTAATCCTGGCATGTAATTTACATCTCCACACCGGGTCAATCTTGACGATATAACGGGAGACGCAATTTGAACTGTCTGTCCGGGGACTACTGGGCTCGCACGGTTAGCATGAAGTGCCATCGGCTTCGGTGGAGAGTGCTACTTGGAGTGTGAAGCTGCAGGTGGACAAGGACAAGGCAAAGACGATATCATTGATCACTCGCAGACCTGTTGGTGGAAAGAGCCTCAGCCTTTGGCTGGCATCTTCGAAAGCTATGGAATAGTCTGGCTAGTTGAGGAGCGTTCAAAGAACCGTTCGAGGTCCGAGAAAGTGGCGCTTCTTCGCCTCACTCAGGCCTTGCAAAATTCGGACTTGTACAAGCTGAACGGGTTTATCTTCACGCGTGACGAGAACCGCTGTGGAATGATGCAACGTAGGATACTATATCAGAAGGTTATTGGAATAGGCTACGGTGGTAACACTCCACCACCATTACCACCATAACCACCCCCAGCATCAGATGTAGCCCCTGAGACAGGTCATTTTCATTGCTATCTCCCCTTTCCTGCCCATTTCGGGAAATATTCCAGTTGCCACAATAGCACAATGGCAACAAGCATGTAGGTAGATTTCCGTTTCCACAGTATTGCCGTTCGTACGTGTGCGGGACTACGGTCGTTCTCTCCCGGACAGATCTATTGCGATTTCTTGCATAAGTAATTTGGCTCAAGCTCTCCGGGCTCTTGGGGATCAGGGTTGACCATGCCTGCTTCCATGCCGAAGTCTTGTTTCGGGATACGGAGGGTCCATACGCTGCATTGTTGATGATCAGATGATCCTCCTTCGATGAAGATTCCCTAAATCTGATTTGCCTCAAGCGTACCCGGGCGGATAGTCACCAGTATCAAGTCTTGACGCGGTATCATATCACTAGCCAACGCTTTGTGATCTGTCTGGCTAACTCAAAATTGCCGGCTGTCGTATACATCAGCTGTAGGTTGTATGCAGTGTCGACGACAATGTCCTCGCGCATCGACCGTGGCGTTCCATGAGAGACTTCATCCAGTACCTTCTGGTAATACGGAAGAGCCAAGTGCGGAAGGCCAAGCATGTGATAGGCTCTAGCCATATTGTAATGAGCTTCTTGCCGCTCTTCGAGATGTTCTGACTTCTTGCGGGACTCATAGTATGCAAGCAGAAATGTTGTGCCCTGGAGAACGCTGTGCTGTCTGTTTTCGGTTTGTCGCTTCAGGCAGTCAGAAATGTAAGCGAGGCCAATCATGAGGTTGATGACTGGGTTTTGGGGTTCAAGTGCATAGCAACGAAAGAAGTAGTCTGCATCGCAAGTCAGAATTTGTCCATGCCGGTAGTCATGATTGATCTTACTGAGGGCCAGCGAGTAGCTACTGCTGGAGTACAGAATGTAGCCGTACATCATCAGCAGATTGATGTCCATATCTGTATTGATAATAGGACGGCCGTGATCATCTACAGCAAAATAAGAGCCTTTCTCTGTGATTTTCTTCTTTCCCTCTTCGTCAACGAGAGAATAGTCCATTGCTTTGATCTGTCGAAGTATGTACTTTTGCATCGGGCCGCCGGTATACCACGAAATAGGTGAATGAACGACTCTTGCAAGCGCAGACGTCAACCGATAAGAGTCGGTCGTAAATTGGAAATTCTTCGTGAAGTGCTTAGCAGCATCCAATGCGGTGCGTTCGTCGTTAGCAAGAATGCTACACACTTTCATTGGGTCAGTGTGCCTCTGATGGAAACCAATACATGAAAGCTTACAGCACATGCACAGGTGTATGACAAACATGTCGTCCTTTGAATGAGACCAGATGACTGAATCGGCGGCTGCTTGACACGTCGAATATGCCTTTTTCAGATCGCCTTGTCGTGCATGGAACATTGCGAATTCCATGAAGAAGTCAAGCCACGTGGCGAAAGGAATGCCGCGATACTTGTCGGAAATTTCGAACTGAGATTCGTTGCTTCCTTCAGGCTCAGCAGTAACATCTGTCAAAACAAGTCAGTAAAAATTGGGACAAGGCGTGATCAGTGTATCATACCTTTATCGTTAGACAAGCGCTCTGCTATGGCACTCAGATCATCAGTCAACGATGCATAACCCTCCACGAAATTTGCTTTGCTGTATCCTGTAAACCTGACATACGTCTCCCAAGGATAGAAAGCCTTGAAGCTCTTGAAATCGTTTATGAGTTCTTCGGTCGCCTGAACCCATTTAGTCGTGCCTCCTTGATCGCCTGCTCTCATCAGATCTCTATTCCCCTTTGCGGTCTTGAATTCCTCCTGTAAGCGTTGTGCTTTTACTATTGCATACCCATACCCCCATCTGTCTTTGGCGCTGGACTCTTCTGATCGTTTCCGTCCTTTGTTCTTTCTCATGACAGTGGGTTGGAGGAAAGACTCTGCTCCTTCTTCCTCCAAGACCCGAATCCGTTCACTGGTAGGAAGCTTTGGCTTTTGGCGCCGAAATCCTTCGGGGAGAAGTGCCGTATTCCTATTGAGCAACACAATTTCGTTGATCATATTAAATGCACTTTGCTTATCTCCCAGAGCATCGTAGATTCTTGCCAGTGCCGATCGAGAATCAACGTCGTCCGCATCAAGTGCTGCACCTAGATAGTACTCTTCGGCCTCGCTGAGAGCATGCAATTCGTGTGCGCATTTCCCCATGCTGTTCAGCATTTTGGTGTCGACTAATTCAGGGACTTGTCTCAGAGGTTTGTAAAACAGTAGGGCTTCTTCGTAGGATTTAGCTTCATATAGGGCATCCGCAACTTCACGGAAAAGTTGTGGATATTCGATGACCTGTTGCTGTCCACTATCATCGTGCGGATCGAGATGATAAAAGTGCAACTGCGATGTGTCAGACTGATGCAAGTCCTATCTGGGTAGTCACTTACCATTGCCTCTTCAAAGTGACCGATATTCAATCGATTGATGCCGAGCCTCACTCGGAGTTCCATGATCAAATTAGCACCATACGTTGACAATGGATGGTTGACAGGATTGAATCCTGGGATGTCTTTCCTCCTGGAATCATCGACATCCCACTCGCAATCGTTGTCTACGACATCGTCCCAGAAGGTTTCATCTTCACGACCCAACAGCCAACGAGAAATAGATTTAATTTCCTTGATCGCTTCCTCCCATTGATCATCGTACTCGAGGAGCGAGATGTATAGTACCGTGTCTTCCCATGAGAACTGAGCCCCGGTCTCATCGGGAGCCGACCGGAGATGAGCAATCGTCTTTTGGTACTGGGCAATGCCATCGGTAGTTATGCCGTATTCAAAGCAAGCATCTGCTAGCTCTCTAAGAACTTCTCGGTCATGGGGCCTGAGCTTGAGCGCTTTATTGAAGTCTGACACTGCGACCTGATACTTGCCTCGGATGAAGTTCAGTCTGGCTTTCTTGATGCGAGGCTCATAGGAGTTCGGAATCTGCCTGAGAGCAAAAGACAAACACTGGCTAGCAGTCGGATAGAATGATTCCTTAGCCTTTCCTGTCCGCTCCAGGCAATAATTCGCCGCAGTCATCCACGCTTCCAAATGTTTTGGTCGAAGATGCGCGGCATAGAACAGTGCATTGGCGGCTTTAGCCAATTTTCCCTCGTCGTCCCAAATAGTGGCCAGCAGAAGCCATGCTTGGTAGGTTTCGGCGTTGATACGAATGACATCTGACGCAACTTCGACGGCACGGTCGAAATCTCCTGCCATCCAATAGCTGTTGGCCTCCCCCATTCTCTTGGCAACATCCGGGGCCATTGGAGCTGCTTTTCGGGGACCTCTTTTGGTACCTGTTCCAGGACCTCTCGGGCCGAACCAGCGTCTTTTCTTTCGAGCCGGCTGGCCATCCTCATCTTCATCATCTTCGTCGTCACTTCCGTCTTCGTCCTCATCATGCCCATCCTCATCATTAAAATCACGCATACCGAGCAAGCTCTGACGCGCTGTCGGAGGGACTTTCCTTCGGATCGAAGGCTTCTTGGATTGCAGAAGGTTTCTCTCGAAGTTCATCAAGGCTGTAGGACGGACCATTATATCTGGACGTTCAACATCTCCACCCTCATCGTCGGAATTCACATCGCTGAAAAAAATTGCTCAGTAACTGCTCACATGGGGGCTCGAGGCTCTTGAACTTACCCAGGTCCGTCCGCAAATATGGTATCTTCAGGCTCTGGATCTCCCTCCGGAGTCCCCTCCTTATCGTCGTCATTCTGGTCTTGAAGGCCCGGGTATTGATCTGCTCGAGCCTCAACTCCTGCTCTGCCTTGACCAGCTGTATTCTCCGCTGGTGCATTCTCATCTTGGCTTTTATGAGCTGAATCATATCGTAGATGGAAATCGGTCGGAGCTGTCTGATTATTCATCCATACCGACTGGACAGCAAAGTAATCAGGCTGCCACGTCTCGCCTTGCGCATTATGTTGGCTCATCTTCGCGCCACTTGCTACTGTCGATGTGCTACGTCGGTCGTTATCGAAGTGATCGAGTTGCGAATGGAGGGAGACTTCGTGGATTAGATCTCCAAAGGATCTCTGCGCGGCAGAGGAACCCAAACAATAGGTGATTATCAGATTACATGGCAAGGAGGTGGGTTCCAATGCGATTCATGTTGGGTCGAACGTCGTCTGAAGTTGGCGAGGCGAAATTGGAGCCTCGTCCTCAGCTCGCGAGGCTTAGGTAGTGGGGTTGGTTCTCACGAAATATGATTGGACCAAACCTGGTCTGTCTGCAAGAGCATATGCATAAACAGATCTGTGCAGCACGTAGGTTCGAAGTAGATTTTACGGCTTAGATAATAGCGGACAGATGGCTTCTTAAAGGATCTTACAATTCACGCGTCACTAGAACACATAGAGAAGACTTTTTTCATGATTTGCGACAAATACATTTGTAATACTCCACGAAACCTGATGATTACCCGTTTCCAATGTCCTTGCTCAAGCCGCGAAGAGCATATTGGACCATGCAAATCATTCTAGTATGTCATGCAACATATTACAGGGGCGAATGTATATGTAGGCATACCCAGCGCCATATCCTGTCGATGTTGCATTATCCTCTATTTCACTGCACAACCGATAAGCCAACAATTTGCCCACCAATATTCAAAGATGATCCTTGTTGACAAGCAAGATCACGCAAGCTTTCCCTCTGCCTTGGCTTCTGTAGAATTCATTAGCATCGCATTCACACACAGTTGGTGGGAATAGTTCCTACCCTTGACTTGCTCGAAAACCTTCAGCATCTTTCTCCTGGCACCCAGAGCATTGACACCTCTCTCCTCCAAGGCCTTTTCATCCAATTCAACCAGCTCAGTCCAGTTCATGTCCTTGAGATTATCGGTGTACTTGTGAAGTCTCAAACTTCTCAGCCAGCTGGGGATGTCTTGAAGCAAGCTTGGGTCAGTTGGATCCTCCGGAGGCTTCGAGCTACCACGTCGACCGCGTGGAGATCTCCCTCGGTTCATATCACTGTGATCGGAAACGTAACCCTCATGTCCTCCACCCATACCGAAAGAGCCAACATTAAGAGATCCCATGCCGTTATTCATGAGTGGCGAAGAGCCGTCATAAGCCGCAAGGAAACCATTGTTTTGAGGAGAAGCAAAGCCCATCTGCCCAAAACCACCACCTTGCATTGCCAAACCTGGGGAGCTAGGTCGGGATCGACGGCCGAAAGCGGCATTCTGTTGTGCTTGAAGCGCAATGATCTGTTCTCTGGACAAGACCTGACCATGTTCGTTGATCATGACAACATTGGCGCCTGGCATGTTGCTCTGAAGACCTGGAGAAAGGGGACCCTGTCCGCCATCATTGGACCTAGCACGGCGATATTTGCGAACATCATCTAAAGCAAACCGATTGTTGACTGTTGAGAGAGCAGCCAGCTTCATAGCAGTAGCATTTGCAACCATATCAGCCTGTGATGAACCACCCTGGTTGAAATTTGGGACCATTGGCGTATTGACCATCGAAGCCCAATTACCGTTGCCGGCGTTGTAGGGCGAAAGGAGTGGCATATCTTGAGCTTGGTTGTCTGGCGCAGAAATCGTGGTATTTTGCAGATTAGTGCTGCCCGAGATTTTCCCTCCGGAAGGCGAACGGAGAGCAGCAGATGGTGCTGGTTGCATGAACTGGCCCATAGGAGGTTGTCCTGATGAAGACTTGGGTCTGGAAGCTTGATCATTGCTGCGGGAGCCCCATGGGGAGGGTGGAACTCCATTGTTGTCACCATCGGCTGGAGCAGAAATTGTAGGAGCAGTGAGAGAAGACCGAGGGTCATAGGCTGCACTGTTGCGGTTGGAAGATGGCGGAGCGCCAGTTTGCTGAGTGAACTTTGCCTTTTCGGTAGCAATAGCAGCAGCAGCGTCCGGGAACATAGCGTTGATTGTAGATGGGTCGAGTCCAGAATGTCTCTTCGCAGCTGGGGTAGGTGGAGGTCGAGTCAGAGAGTTTCTTGAGCCATCAACGCTGAGCTTGCCCATAGCATCGCTGAGGCGGTTCGACATAGGATCTGTTCAAGTTGTTAGGCACAACTCATTTTCAAAGGAATCTGTACTGACCTTTGTCAAAGTTTGCAGGGGACAAAACTCCAGACATTGGATGATTCTTTCCCATCTGCTGGAGAACCTGGATGAAGAAGCGGATCTGGACCTGAGTTGTTTGTTGAAGAAGAGCATAAAGAGCAGCAGTACGCTCAGCCTCACTCAAAACCCGGAACCACTGCTCGATGGCGCTCAACTCGTCCTTAAAATCTTGGTCGAGAGTAGCAGCGGCCATCTCCTCCAACGTGGTCTCATACTGATCGATATCCGCAATCCATTGCTGGGCTATCTTGTCTGACGCATCATTCTCTCCTCCTTGTCCCTGGCCTTGTTGAGTTCCGTAGAAGTCTGATGATGGTCGGATTGGTCTCGAGGAAGGAGCAGCAGAGAAGGCGGCCATGTCTGCAGATGCACGAAGATGGTGGTTGTTGGAACCTATGGCACCGGTGCGTGGAGGTCGAAGGGAGGAGCTGTTCGACTCGACAGGAGTACTGTTTCTGTTGCCCACGGCAGACATATTGAGCATGATAGCGCTGAAGCTGTGGAAGCTGGAGAAGCTGATGCTGTGTAGAAAGGTGAGTTCTGAGAAAGGTGTCTCGGGAATTTCTGAAACGAAGCTTCAGATCTAACGCGGTGTCGAGTGTCAGTGCACCGACGAGGATTCAACAGCACTTTGGGCAGTGTGCGGCTTGTGGATGCAGCGTTTCGTAACGAGGATATCAAGGACCCCAATCAATGCATCCAAGAATAGTGACTGCAAGAGTAAAGGAGCGGCGTATGGGGGGTTGCAGATTCAATTCGATATCGCGGGAAATAAAGCAGCCTGCTGCAGATGTCTGGTGGGGAAGGGAAGATGTCAGCTTAAGTTCAGGAGGTCAAATCAACTTTGTCGAAGAGCAAAGTGGGTTCAGCAGAGTCAGTCAAGCCTGCTCCGCCGAAAAGGCTCTGGAAAAGTCGACTCGATCTGATGCACGGGGAAAGGCCGGACGGTCAAAAGGTGAGCGCGAAGGGGCCGACTTACAGCAGAACGAAAAAAAGGAATGCGTCCAGCGATGGAACTCGATCTGATGTTGTGTGTGAGGTTTGGAGATTGCAAAGAAAGGGCTGTACCGTACCGTATTCCGGTAGCCTAGGAAGGTCGGTACTGTCAGCCGTCGCCGTCCTTGTGAAACTGAAGGGCGACCAGATTCGAGGCTAGTTTCTTTGTTCAGCCCCAAGTATTCTACACAAAACAACCAGCACTCAGTGCCATTGGTGAATCGTCAAATCATGGAACAGTTCTACTCAATAAACTCAGCCCAGTCTTATCCTCGGGCTCGCCTTTGTGAGTCTCTCGGAACCTCGGGTCAAGGAGACGAAAACGACAACACCCAGTCTTATGAAATGACGAGTTCCCCTGACATACAGGATACTGACTCAAGAAGCACAGTTAGGAGCAGAAATGAAGGACATGCCATGCACAATTACCAGAATACGTGAAGGTGTTGTAAGATAAAATGCGATTCATATGGAGAGATAGCGGCAGAGCGGGAAGACCCTGAATTCATATTCGTCCTATCGAAGCTGCTATCATTGATTCCATTCCAACGAGTCGATAACCAGGCATGCCAGATCACAACCCTTGCAGATCTTCAAGTCCTTCCAAGTCGCTCACACACTCCACGGCTTTTGCCTGGCGTAAATGACTTCGTCGCCCTGTTATATGTATGGCGTGCCGCATTTCCTTCGAGGTGCAAACCCCTCCACGTTGATGAAGCTTTCCCTTTTCGAAATAAAGTGATCTTCGATGGTTATCTTGCCCATAGCATCCCTCCCTGACATCTTCCTCGTGCTAGAATCGCGTTTGTCAGTAGATAAAATGCGATGGACGTCTACCACTTGGCAAAACCAGGATCAGTCGCAGTCCTAAAAAGCCCCCAGAGGAATATTTGTAACCCAATCTTCATGCACCATTACCTCATAGAGTATGGAGGAAGAGGTGTTTGGTAATGAAGGGGTCTGGAAGATGATCTTGCCACGAAGATAATAACCTTAAGCTGAGGAACATTGAAGAGTTCGTAAAGCTCTACACACAAATGGCTGCTGCTCGTTTCATTCTCTCCTCAGTCACACTTCACCGGGGTATGGGTATGGGGGAAGAATGGAATAGACGACTGTCGAAGTATTTCGTGGATTGGTACGATGTTGCTCATGTTGATTCGTGAGTCTGATCTACCGCCCGGAGCACCTTGTTGCTCATGTCGATTCGCCCCAAAGTACAATGCGACCTTGCCAATGCGATCCCACAGCCAAATCCCGTAAAGAAAGAACCTTCGTTATGAAATTCATGCCGTCTCCCGCTTGCCCTCCTTCAACTCCTTCTGTGATATTCATAAGTAGCGTTCGATGCTGCGCGCGCAGATATATCAACGTACCAAGGCCTTCATTGTTCCGTGCAGAGCATGTCTGTGGTTTCTTCGGAACTTGGGGTCGGTGCCCTTCAAGGATGGATATCTTGAGGTCTTTGGCTTCTTGATACCGTTGCGATGGGCCTTCTTAGACTGTAGCGGGTGTTAGAACCTTGAATTACCATTCTCGGGGGTCGATGATCGTACTTGATTATGCTGCGAACTATTCTTAGACTCTATAAAGACGGTCAGTAAAGATTAAATCGTGTAGAGCCGCAGCTGAGACGTTTCCTCTATTGCGGTTGCAAGGAGTCGAGAGGTCGTTAGAGTTGCGAACAATTCTGGTGGAGGCGCTCGTAGGCCGCAATAGAATAATCAGAAGGAATAGATTGACTTACTCGCCATTGTGCCGGTTCTCAAGGAGTTGACTTGAGGTTTGGTTGCGATGTCGTAGGGTTGAAGGTCGGTCGTTGAATTCGCTGATTTGCAGCGTGTGCGGATGCCGTGCTTAGCGAGAACAAGTGGAGCAGAAAAGTTCCAGTGTTACTGCACGTGTAAAGATCACGTGCTATAATTCTTTCTCAAATCCAGCACGTCCTCTTCCGACCATTTACTCATGGAGGTGCCATTTTGTTGTTTAAATACCTTGTCGCTTTCAATGTCCCCAATCGAACCTGGACATTGTAGAATGAGCCTACGACATGTTTGTGCTTGCCAGAATCCCTAAAAGCTGAACTCGCTGAGATTGAGAACCTCATCTGCTGGGTCTACTCGGGGTTTGTCTACATCCGACATCTAGCTGAATGATTGATGAAGATTACTAGCTGATGTAGGATATTTCTTGAATTTGCCCACACATTTCAGGAAGCATTTACCTCGTCTGGCCGGCATGTACAGTTGCAGCCCCGTACCCATTTAGACACTCCATTTGCATCTTTTGATATCTACAAGATCCTTCAGTAAGTACGCTGTAAGTTTCAGAGCATCATTTTTAAGGATGAGCTATACAAATCCTCGAACGCCAAATTAAGTAAAAGAGATCTGAAGTCACCACCATCTTGTGAAAGATTGTCGAAACGGTTCACCAAGTGGAGACATAAAAACCAGGACATAATGAGAGGATCTTATAATATTCGACAAGAGACTATTCGCTATTGTGAACAGATGCATTCGAGATAGTTAAGAAAAATTTGACTTAGGCACTGAATCTCTTACAGACAAGTGATGTTTACATGAAATTATAGGCGACCTGCTGTGTCGAAAGGAAGGGCTCAGGTATGGTTTACAGTGACGCATCTATCTGCTGGAAAGGAACTGTACCTAAAAAAGCTGATCTTATGACAGAAGAGTAAGGATAGAAAATTACGATCTTCTGAGGCACTCCCATCGATGCATATGATTCTAAAGAGTGTTACGATATATCCAGACAATGAAGACACTTCTGTAAATCTCCTTTACAGTCCACGAGTCTGAAGAAGCTCTCTTATACGCCAGTACCGAGCACACTTTCCGTGCTTTCTGGCAAATGTTTACCTCAATTCCTTTTGGAAGATGGAAAGAAGATGCCACTGGAAGCAACAGGGCATCTACAATTAGTCGGAAGGAGTTCTCTAAAACTATCTAAGAATGGCATCGGATCTTATTGGGCAATTACTTCCACCCAGAAGACATTATTTCCTTCGGTAAAAGCATAAAGGGGATTTCATGAGCATCCAAGAAACACAATCAATTACCAGAGCTCCTCTGCACCGGTGAAGGTCAGAAGAAAAGTGGTAGGTTACAACGAAGCATTGGCAATTGAATTACCGAAGCCATTGTCTGCACTGGCAGATAGGAAGAGTTGGAGAACCAGAAATGCCATATGGTGACTAGTACCATTTATGACCGGTATGCACCGAGCTGAATGCAAGATAAATTGGCACCTTTGACCTGATGATATTTCATGGGGAGTGATCCATATTATTTCCGCGGGTGGCCAGCGCCTTTGAGGTGCCCTTCTTCTCCACAGACAGCTACTTCCATTCGCAAGATCACTTATTCGCGGCAATTGTACAAAAGCACACGGGAAGTATTTTACCTTGGAGGTTTCTTAGAGACATCAGCAGTGCCAAGTGGTATTCTGATAAACCTGGACAATCCTGACTTTCTGGGACTTCCAAGCACTTCCCTTACTCTTTTTAGGAAGCGGATATTCAAAGGTCAACAACACAGTGGCATGCAAATACTACTGGTTGTTGAGATTACGCGAAAATACTGAGACACATCCTTGAGCACCAATGTATAGGCCAGACGTGGATGCCCGATCGACGAGTCTTTAAGTTGAAGGGAAACCACGATCAAAGATGCTTTAACCATCTCCATTCTCAATACAATCTATACCTCGAGCATTAGTCATCAGTCGTGAATCGTATATACTTCATTCTTCTCTGCATAATATCTACAAAACTCCATACCAGCTCTACCAACCAAGCAGCAGGGCAATCCAAACCAGACCGAGAGCCCACCGAATAGAAAGAAACCCACTCTATACTTCTAGCATCTACTTCGTAACCAAAGGAAGTGTCTCTTTCGCCTTAGCTGCTGCCATCTCTGCAACCTTCTTGAGCTTCTCATCCCGGATCTTGCGCATGTAGCGGAATAGAATGATGAACATGAGTTCCATGCTAATAGCCGTTAGTAGTTTTCTAACTTGATCCGAAGCTGCCTGCTTACCGTTCCTTGGTCATCATAAGAAGACCTTGCACTAATAGACCTTTGGTGATCTGAGGAGCAATGCCCTTGAAAAGTCCCAATGGGCCTTCGTTCTGAATGATGAACTGCATAACTTCAATGAAGCTCTTAAACGGCTTTCCTTGTCTGGATGGCGGTGGTTTCGATTGAAGTCCGACCTTGGCCACGATAAGAGGTTGTGTTGCGATGGTCGCAAGAGATTTGGACATGGCTCCCAGTACTAAATAAACAATTAGCCGGATTCAGCGTACGTGACACTGCAACTTACAGAATGCCTCCCCAGGTCTCAAATTTAGCTTTCCGGGAAACATGACCTCCCGTAATCTCTGATATGCGCCATATGTAATGGCAGGGTTCACAACCAGAACCAAACTAGCCTTCAATCCTCTCCAGAGACCAGACCATCCATCTTCACTATTAATGACATCCTTGGCCGTATCGATCATTCCCTTTCTCTCGCCCTTCTTCTGCGTCTGCTGACGTGTGGTCACCACTGCCACCGGGATCGTAAAGACCTGTGCGACAGCACCTGCAACTGCTCCAAGAGACAGCTCGACTAGTGTGCTTGGAGGGGTCGGTAGTTTCTGCTGTGCGAGGTACAACGTCCGAACGACCGAATACCAGTAGAAGTATGCGAAGTTCGTAGAGGCAACACCGATGAGAGCACCATTCATTCCATTATAGAGACCCATGATCCCATCATCTGCTACTATCTTCGAGATCGCATCCCAGGTGGAGGTGTAGTGGACATCATCGCTAGTGGTCACAGCATCGGTAGGTTTCCTTTTCTCTTGAACTTGGAGACGGGTCTTGACACTATTCAAAAACGATATTAGCTACTGTACTTCCATGCTGCAGAGTCACAAAAGCAAAGACCTGGTTTGGATCACTTTCGGCTCCGAGAATGCCAAACTCACATGTCCAAAGGATACACCATCGCATTGGCAATGACGGCACCTGTAGCACCAGCAACTGCCAGACCCCATGGAGGAATGACTGCCTCCTTCGACTGTCCGGCCATTGTATTGTGCAGGTGGAGATTATCCTCGACGCTGGGAAAGATTCAAGTTTCCTGAATGCCGGAGAGCTAGAGCCGAGAAATAGCCTGGGAGAGAGGGGTCTTTTGCCTGTCTAAGATTGCAGTATCATATGGTTTTGAGGATACAAAGCACAAGAAAGGAAGAGTAAGAAAATGTGTCTAGGAAACTCCTGGGTCAGCAAAACAGGAAGTCGAAGAGGAAGAAAGTTATGAGGGTAAAGGCCGGAAGCATCACGGTTGGATGCCGAAGGATATTGTGAACCTCGGCTGTGACCCATAGATTCATCGGCGTGTCTGTAGACCGCACCGACGGAATTTGTATGCACTGTGGGGCTGAAGCTGGCCCCGCGAAGCAACATTTATCAATTTTAAGACTGATATTAGACATCCGATATCGTGTCGCGGGGTGAAGGAACGGAACGCGTTTACCTACGACAATCGCTGCTTGAGAAGTCCGTGTTTGGTTTCTTATCGGATCTCTTCTTGATATAGTACTGGAGCAGGTACATAGCCGAAGAAGCCTGGCATCCCGAGCCCGAGTCATGTCCTTCCCCAGATGCTGAGCGACACTTGTGACTTGCATGTGCATCACTAGATCTAGATTCCGCCTAAGGCGCCACAACGACGAGGCGTCGATGTTTCATCCTTGAATCCCATAGCCTTGCAGAAGATAGGATACTTTCAGCTTTCATGTCATGAAATGGGACTTGAATTCCTAGTGCCAGCATTTCTTGATCCGATAGGGATGATAAGACAATAACAAACAATTCCGAGCCTTCACGATGGAGGCTAAAGCTCAGGTATGCTTTTCTATGCTGTACCAACATGTATCAGACTTCTTACCAGTGACAGGCAGCTGAATCCAGCATAGACTCATCACTTACCAAAGACGATGCCTTGAAAGCTGCTATAGCCGCTGCTGAGCTGTACATGAAGGCCACTAGTCTTGCAAGCAATGATCGAGCTAAAGCAAGACTCCGCGGAAAGTGCGAGGAATTGCTTTCCCGAGCCGAGCAGATCAAGAAAGCAGATGGATGGAGTCCTGTGGAAAAGGATACCTCTCTGAAAGCTCCTGTCTCACACAGAGCTATCTCAAGACGAGAAGAGCTTATCTTGCTAGAGGGCTCGAAACTTCACGGTTTCATATTTCCGCCATGGTCAACGGAGCCTGATGATTATGTTTTCGAGGAAGACTTCAATGGCTCGTCATACTACACGTAATACCCTCCACCACCTCCGAGTCCCATAGTTAACGAAATCAGTGAGCCTGGAGATCTCAAATTGTCAGAATGTCAGACTGAGAATTTTGGAGGTTGGAAACGACCAGATGAACTCTTTCCTGAGAGTGATAAGTTGATGATTGCAAGTACCGAGATTGACCTCGTACAAGACATCACAACAGATTGTTCAGTAGTCGCGAGCCTCTGCGCAGGGACAGCACGGGCAGTCAAAGGACATGGAAAGGTGTGATTTCTTTATTACAAGATGCATCGGCCACTAACCATTACTGAAAGCTCCTGGCATCGATCATATATCCTCATAACAAAATCGACATGAGACCTAGAGTCTCTAAAAATGGAAAGTACATATTTCGACTTCACTTCAATGGGTGCTACAGAAAAGTGGTCATCGATGACCGCTTACCCGCTTCAAATACTGCCAGAAGTCTTCACGTGATCGACCGGAACAACCCTGAATTACTCTGGCCAGCTTTGATAGAAAAGGCGTACCTGAAGGTACGAGGAGGTTACGACTTTCCAGGTTCCAATTCAGGAACAGATCTATGGGTCTTGACTGGATGGATACCAGAACAGGTTTTCCTTCAGAGGTCAGTGCTGTCCCGCTTCCATATGGTTTTCTCTTGCTCAAGTCAACCCAGTGACGACCTTCAACCCGACCAACTTTGGGGCCGGATACATAAATCTTTCAGCTACGGAGATATCATGATCACTCTCGGAACTGGTAAGCTGTCTCGTAAAGAGGAGAAAGCACTTGGTTTAGCTGGAGAACATGACTACGCTATCCTCGATATGAAGGAAGTTGGTTCTCAACGCTTGATGCTAGTCAAGAATCCCTGGTGTGATGGGATGGTCTGGAAAGGTTCCCACTTCAATCCAACTGATGTCTCCGACCAAACCTGGACATCTGAGCTCAAAGATGCCTTGCCCTCTGAAGAGCCTACTCTATCTCCAGGTACATTCTGGATGTCGTTCGACGATGTGTCTCAGCACTTCGAATCGCTATACCTGAACTGGAATCCGGGGCTATTCAAACATCGTCAAGATCATCACTTCAATTGGACAGTCCCCAACATCCAGAGTCCGGGAAGCTTTATTCATAATCCACAATACGCTGTAAGCGCCAACAGCTCGACACCTGTCTGGATCCTGCTCTCGCGTCATTTCGCTACTGGAGAAGAGGATATAGCTCGTAACAATAGCCACTCCTCCCATACTCTGTCGTCGCCTTCCGGCTCTTCCGCGCTTGGCTTTATAAGTCTCTATATCTTCTCTGCCTCCGGCCGGCGAGTCTACCTCAGCGACGATGCTCTCCACCGCGGCGCCTTCGTCGACTCTCCGCAAACCCTCGCAACACTCGACGTCTCCCCCTCGACACCCTACACAGTAGTGGTAGCTCAACATGGTCTCCCTCTTCCCAAGTACTCTTTCACGCTCTCTTTTTTCTCTCGTTCGCCCCTCACAGTTGCCACGGCACCCGACTCTCTCCCCCATTGTACAACACACACTGGGTCCTGGACGACCCGCACCGCAGGCGGTAACGCATCGGCATCAACCTATCCCCTCAACCCACAATTCAGCATTCAGCTCCCTACAACCTCGCCCATCACGCTGATCCTCGAAACAGACCAAGAAGAGCTCGCAGTCCATGTTAAGCTCGTCTGGGCAAACGGCAATCGTGTCACCGCTGTAACAAGTAAAGACATAGTTGGCGGATCAGGAGACTACCGTCGTGGCTGCGCCCTGGCATCCCTTCCTTCCGTGGCAGCGGGGAAATACACCATCGTTTGCTCGACTTTCGAAGCGGGCCAGACAGGCAACTTCACGCTTCGAGTTGGTACCCAAGTCCCCAGCACTGTTCTTCCCATCGCAGCGGAGACTGCTGGACGGCTATCGCTCCGCCTCCCGGCGTTGGTATTTCAAGATGGTGTGGATAGGATGCTCGCTCCTATCACTCCTTCTCGTCTCACAAGGCTGAGGATCATTGCGCGTTGTCCTACTGCAACCACGAACTCGCGAATTTCTCCCTCGCGGTCCCGTCCGCTCATCAAGATTTCTATTGAGCTAGGACAGGGTCCGAACAAGCGGATTGTCGATGTGAGTAGTAATGGGGAGTTCAGTGATAGTCCAATGGGAATTAGAACTGCGGATTTGGATTTGAGTCCAGGAATGGAGAGGCAGGGAGGGCTGTGGGTGGTCGTCGAAAGGCTCGGTGGCAGGGGAGGTGTGGACGAGGTTGAGGTCGAGGTTCTGAGCGATGGACCTATTGGTGTTGGCTTTTGGGGCACAGGTGATGGATGATACAAGTTGATATGGAAGTCTTTGAGGGAGGCCGAAACAGGCCATCTCATATATTCCGGGCTTGAGCGAGTCGATGTTCTTCTTTGAGACTGTGACATGGTGGAAAATGAAACCACCGAGATATACAAACCGTTATAGATTCATTTACCGTCCGTTTCCAGTGCCAGCCTATGGCCAATCTCCGGGTTTCAAATCCACCAAGCCTCCTCCACTTCTGCAATAGCATGAATACTGACCACGTATTCACTCTCTAGGTTCTTTCAGATATGCCAGACTTCTGGTTCTAAACCCACGGTCTCCCGTGCGAACTCGACTCTCCATTGCATATCGTGAGCTCACACCAACCCACTTGTATATATAAATTTAGCAACAATCTCCCGCCGAATCATTCTTACAACGAAGCGGCTTTCCACGAGGCACAGAGAGATGCGTGTGCGAATTGGAGTGTTCTCCTTGACGGAATTACTGCAGGGCCCTCACTTCCTTCAATTTCAACAATGGTCAGGAGCTTGGTTGTGTTACTTACTGTTCGTTCAGTACGGCCCGATCTGCTATTCTTGAGCATTGAAAGTCGCCAAGCAAGCGGCATCAATAAGTATTGTCAACATCAACTTCGCTGCCAAACCCCAGTTTCCATCGCCAAAATATCACACGGCATCAGCTCTAACAGCCATTTCCTTCTCCAAAAGACAACAGCTTTGGAACCATTGTATCAACTTCACGAATGTCGCTTCAAGTTCTCAAAAAGCGACGTAGTGGGACTTCGAATATGGCGTTCAAAGATGCTGCTGCTTGATTCAATCACCTTCTTTATAATTGTACGATGGAAATGATCTTGTCGAGAGTTCAGGGAAATACAATTTCAGCTTTCTTATCCCAGCGAGCGCCAAAGGTCTTTGATGCCATGTGGATAGTCATCGACGCCACGGGCGGTGCCATTTGGGCAGTCATCGATGCCAATATGTATTGTTCATCAATGCCTCTGGGTAGTCATCGACGCCATTTGGTGGCCATCGATGCCAATAGGTAAATATCGATGCCATGGAGTACTTATCGATGCCATCGGGTAGTCATATATCGAAGCAAAGCGTAGAACCTTTGCCTCACCTCTGGGAAACAGTATGTTCAGCACATGAATTCACTACCCAGATCTAAGCGAGCGAGGCAAAACAAGAAACTCCAACCATCACTCTTCTCAAAGCCTGCAATACTCACACAAAAACTCAACAAAGACAGCTTACCTCCCGTAATACCTCATACATAAATACCGCCAAGTCCTCTATCCTAGCAGTCCCAACATATCAATCTACTGCGGTTTTGAGGCTGCAAAGGCCCCAGGGAACTCACAAGAAAAGACACGGCTGCGTCCTATGGGAAGTTGCTCCACCTGTGCCATGGTCTAATCATTGTATAGTTGAATCAAGCTCGATTCGAGAAAGGACGTACTGGTTTGAAAAACATCCACAATGCAAACATCTCAACCATATGGCAGCAATAGGTTCTGTGGCTGACAGCGAGACTCTCATCGACAACAAAATCCCCACCTCAACTCCCGCCTTCTCCAGCATGCCCTTCTCCACACCTCAGCTCATCATCCATTTCTACAACCCAAGCCAGCTGCTCTAGCCCCAAGAACTGCGACCTCAGCGTCTGAGCGTCTCGTCTTCAAACAGCAGAGACAGAGACATGCGAGAACGCCAACCACCATGTATTCTTACCTGCTGTGGCACTACTAGAAAAGTGACTATAGTAAGTAACGCAACCAGCGGAGAGCTGTCGCTCAAGACTCTTAGGAGAAGGCGCAGCAAATCAGTACATAGAAGCCAGCCCATCTGACACTCCATGGGTTGCTTTTAGCCAGAGATGTGATTCCACTCCCATTCAGTCGTGTTGCGAAAACTCACATGGCCATCGTCGAATGCCGTCTTCAAGAAAGGACATTGAATACCTTTCAAAGTCGTATTTAAGCTTCTCACTCCTCCAGCAAATTGAAAAGATTGACATATTTCAGCAGATTCGCATACAGCTGCTCTTCAAATCTCATCTTATCTCATTTCAAATCGTAGAGGGTACGTAGGTGGGATAAAGTAGGTGGGGTGAAAGTATGGACAAGAAATCCAGTTCTGCTTTCAGAAGAATACATGAAACCCCCAGTGTCCGTCCCGTGAAACGACAGTGGTTTGTTTGTGTCTGGCTCCTAGCTCAGCACACACATGCCAAATCCGTAAATCCGTGATTCCATCTCATTCCGGCCTTGTAGTTCATCAGAACAGCTCGGACCTCCCCCAGAAAGGATTCTTCTAAGAAAAGATCTCTTGAAGAAGAATGAACAAAAACACTGCTCCATGCTTATCCAGCCTAGCCACATAAACACCCTTGCTACTGATAGCGTCACGTCTCTGGTATAAAATCGAACCTCGGGGGAATCCACCTATAAGCTCCAAGCGCCATAAAACTCCGGTTCGGGGTCGGAAGAAGCAATCAAAGAATCATTGCACATGCCCAAGACACCTTGCCTGTCAACCGGCCTGCCTGCCTGCCATTTCACTATTAACGCCAATTGCAAAATCGAACACGCCCCAGAATGGACTATAACAGCAGATTTCAGGCCGTCACAGTTTGATGCTATTTTGTTCCCATACGTTTCTTCGGATGATGCACTTTCACCGTAATTTCGACAATCAGATACTGATATCAATGCTACTCGGTTCGATGATTGGACGAATGCCTCTTGAATCCAAGTAACATACGGATGGTCATGATGTGCCGCCTCGACGTCGACGGCCTCTGCTAGGACCTTCAGGTCGCTGTGATAGGACGTCACGGAGCTGAGCGTCGTCTTTGTCTTTGTCCACATGATGTACTCTCACGTGTCTATTTAGGATTAGATTGGAATAGAACCAATAGGAGTTGCGGATGAGTTACCTTTGAAGATTGTCTGGTCGGGGATACTTGTGTTCCCTATCAGGACAGAATGGGCAAACGTATCCGGGAGAATCATGAACCAGGCCGTGTCTGATCATTTCGTTCTTCCGCTTGAACCCCTTTCCACCCTCGCTTCGCGGACACCCCTTCACACTGCAATAGTGGGGTCGATTTTGTGAGTGTACGTTTGCGTGTGAATTTAAGAGGTACTTCACCTTGTTAGACTTTGAGCTGGAGGATCGTGTTTATGCTTACCTGAGTCTGAAATGGTGGAGCGGTACAGCCTTGGTAAGTGCACTGATATCCTCCGACCTGAGGGTTTGTTATCCCCTCAATACTCATACGGTTCATACCTGACAGAGGAGTTGACCCCGACTGGTCCGATGCTGGGGTTTCCGTGTTACTTCCGCTATGATCATTTGGACTTTGATATTGCGAAGGTTCACCATTACTCTGGGAAGGTCTGCGATTGGCATACGCGGTGTAGTAGCGACCAGGCGAAGGAAGTTGATTGCGTGGAAACACATCGTTGGGTGATTTTGGTGGAGATCCATGACTTGGTACAGGTGGAAATCTATGCTGTGGTGGTCTTCCAGGCGATGACTGAGAAAAGGCACTCTCTCCAGTTGGAGGATCTGGGAGATGGTTTATATCTCCTAGCTGGTCCGAAATCGACGGCAACGTAATCTGGCTCGGCCCATTTCCATTTGTCAATCCCGACTGAGGGGAATGATGTAGTATCGGTGGTAATTCTCCGGCTGCGACAGGTGAAGGCGCACCTGTATCATGCCTCCGGTCCGGCGATAGGTGTGAGGCTGGGGATGGCCTATCCATGTACAGTTTTGTAATTGAAGGCGCCGACGTTGCCTTTACACCTTCCATAGGTTCTGACTCTGTCTGAGGCGGCTCGATCTTCAATTTTGGACTCTCGGGTCGATCGACCTTTTGCGCCTCTTCTGGACTATGTCGCGCAGTCGCTCTCAATGCATCCGCAGCTAGAGTCTGCATAGCAGCCATTGCATCGGAGGTGAGAGCAATTTTCTCTGCGACAGGCGCTTCCACCACAGCCGTCGCATTGTCCTTTTCCCCCACATTCGAGACCACGACTTCTGTACCCCCCTTCATCGGCGGCTCATCCTCCTCAATTTCTGACGCCAGCGGTTTTTCTCCAGCGTCGCGCGCAACATCAACATGTTTTCCGTCCGCCATGAATGCTATTAACACAGCATCGCCCTGACTCGGACGAGGCTTCGGCTTCGATCGCGTAGGGGGTTTGCAACAACCTTCCTCCTCTGGTTCAGGAGTGGAATCTGCACTACTAAGTGGTGGCAGAGGGACAGCCGGCGGCGGACTCGGAGATGGCATGTAGTTTATTTTCATGGGTTTGAGTTGTGGAGAGTCTCGCGGGCCAACATCGTCTGGGTCGTAGAATTCGTGGTGGGTTGAAGGTCGTATGGATTCGACAGTATTCATACTTAGTATCGAATGGCCATCGGAAGCACCCCAGAAGAGGATTGCGGCGATGATTGTGAACCGAGGCGGATAAGTTCAGAGCATAATCAGCCAGCGGGGACCATGCAACCGCGGGAAGGGAAGAGGGAGGAGGGAGGAGGGCGACTGGCATGCACGGGTGTCTGCTGAGAAAGAGGATGTCAGGACAGAACAGAGCGCGCAGGGCAGCGGAGGGGGGAAGTTTGGAAGAGGGCGAAAGCAGGAGTTGGTTGTTAGGGCAGACAGGGCAGGGCAAGGATTCTCTGACCTGACCTTGATGCTGGCCTCTGGCTCCGGCGCTGTCTGCGAGATTGATTTTTGGGGGGGAAGAAAGGCGGGGGAGCACTAGAGAGGTCCAGAACAGGGCCCTGAGGCTGGAGTGATTGGCGTAGGGTAGCGTGTTGCTAGGGCGCGGAGGATCTCAGACTGGGACTGGTTACTGGGTTTGGGTTCGTGCGAGTGCTGCTCTCGGTGTCGGTACGGTGAGCGAAATGGCGGGGCGCAATGCTGTACGATTGTGCGGCGAAAGTTAGTCGGTAGACAGCGGGTGGGTGACAGAAAGTCTGTCGGGGTGCCTTGGGCCGGCTGGGTTTGAATAAGGTGGGGATGAAGATTTTTAGGAGTGAGGGTTGTGAAGTCGATTAAAAGTGAGAAGAGATGAGAGATGAGAGATGGGACGGGATAGGTTGGGGTAGGTTAGGTTAGGTTAGGTGGAAAGAAGAAAAAGGGCAAGGCGAGGCAAAATGATGATGCAGGCGGCGACGCGATGCGATGCAATGAGAGATGGCAATGGATGGCGACGCTGCTCTGCTCTGCTCTGCACTGTACTGTACTGTACTGCACAGCCAGCAGAGAAAGAAAGGCACAAGCCAGTAACGACTCGACCTGACTTGACTTGACTTGATTTGACTTGACTTGACTTGTAAGCGTACGACTCGGGGTCCTCTATGACCGAGGAAGGCAGGAAGGGGAATAGAAGGGGACGGCGAGTATGAAGAAGAGCGGTTGACGAGTCTCTTGCCCGCAGCGCCAGCAGCAGCAGCAGCAGCTGTCTCGCTCGTCCTCCGTCAAATGAGCGTGGGCGTGGGGAAAGGCTCTAGCGCGCCTTCCCTTTCCCTTTCCCTTTCCCTTCTGTGTTCGTGTTCATTCATTCAAACTTCACAGCCTCATGCCCTCATTCGCGGTGGCAGGGATGCAGGGTCGTGTCTGCGTGTCAAGGGCTCAAAGCCAGGCAGGTGCAGCCAGCGGTGTTGGCCAATCAAATACAGCCAGTCCGTCAAATCATGGCCCCGAGTAAGTAACAGAGTAAAAGTGCCGCAATTCTGGTCTCGCGACTGCATCCACACCTCTCCCCACCACCACCAAAGCGAAAGCTTCTCCCCCTCCCTCCCCTTCCCTTCCCTTCCCTTCCATGAACTCTCGACTCTGCTTCGTACGCACTTCGCCGCTGGCTTTTATCACATTCTCACTTATAATTGACTCACCAGACTTCTTACCGTAACCTACAGTACCGTACCCCTTCGTATCTATACTAAGCCCCATCACAGTTCAAGTATTTCATAACTCAAAGAAGCCGGCACGTCAATCTTTCTTCCAGCAAAAGAATTAAGATGAATCCGAGGTGGGCAGCAGTACAGCAGCGCCAACCTATCGGCCAATCATGCCTGCTCCACCTTGGCAGTGACCATCTCAATTCAGCCTCTCAGACTCAGCGTACCCGTTTGTGTTCCCATAGCTAGCTGACTTCATGTCAGATTTAACAACGGCTGGAAGAGAAGAAAGCGACTGTGCGGTTATGGCGGTGAGCTTTTGACAAGAACATCCAACTTGTCTTCGTGGTAATAGGACTTACTCGGTACTGCTCTTTGCTTTCCCATCTCATCCTAGCTCCTCTGGAGACCTCAAGAATGCCCTCTTTGGCGACGCCACGAGTTGTCATGGGGACAACCTACATACACCCACTCACTCGATTGAGGCGGAACTGTAAGGCAGCCTGCAATCCAACCTGAGTGGACCTTTACTCACCGTTATTTTCCCCCAAGGCCATCGGAGTGAGGTCAACTTATCAGTCTGCATGTGCTCCCGCCCGTTGCATCTCTGCATCGCGGCCGTCATTCAATGTAAGAGCATAGTCAGCCCCACGCCACACCATGCTTCCTACCGCGGGCATGAGAAGAAGTAAGCAGCCTCATGCTGATGATCTCTTGCCATCACTTTCTTTCTGCAATTACTCGCTCTCATCATTGCTCGCTCTCTTCTCGTACCGGCAATCTTCTCGGTCTGCCTCTTCCACCTGCTCCTCCTGGCATGGCCTGCAAGTAAATTCTGCAAGAAGACGGATTCAGCAGCCTCTAGCCGTGCCCGACATCCAGTGAAATCGTTGCGCCGCAATCGACGATTGGTGCTCGATATCAACCGTCGAGCTAAGCCGTCGAGCCGCATAAGTTCAACTGGCTCGCCTAATGGACTTCGTACGCCTCTCTCCAGACCTAAGAGTTGCAGGGCCACAACTGGCGTTTTGGTGCCATCGGGTGACCAAAAACTCTATCGCCATAAACAGTTCATTTGCCGCACTTGACAGACAATATCTCTACGCTACTCGCGAGTACCGTTCCGCAGTGGAATATATCGGAGTGCAAGCATGTCCAAAGGATTCCGACAGGGATCTGTCAGGAAGCAGCCGAACGAACGAACGAAAGGGCAGCTTGACACGTCTTGACTGCCGGCAACATCTGACTAAGATGAATAATGGCATGAACAATACCAACGTTTTGCTCACCTTTTCAGGATATCTTGGAACGTTCAGGCTCGCTGGTTGGGACTTCGGGAGCCTCGGTATGGTCACGTGACTTAACACTGCCTCCATTCAGCATTCAGCCAAAGGCGCTCCAGGCGTACGAAGGGTCCAAGTCTCATTCGAATGTCTCAACACGATCTTGGGACTTCTCTTTTGGCTTGCTGCGGTAGAAGCCACGAATTTCTGAAACGCAAGGCGTCACCATCTTTGCTTTTTCGCTCGTTATCATCACTTTCATTTTCGTGCTGTTTGGGGGTCCCCCGTCGTGATATTCTATCTTAGTTGCCGGTTGTGGACGAATATCACTTTGCTATCAGAAGGTGCACTTTCAGTATGTCATAGCTTGACGGTCGGCCTCACCCTTGTGGACCTCGTCGCTTCTCGCTTATTTTACACTGAAAGTCCGGCTAGCCATTGGCTGAGTGTGGCGGAATGACAGCTCTTCTTACATATATTGGCAGTGCAGCAAAGATGGGGGCTTAATGAAACTATTGGGATTCTCTGGAGTAGTCTCTGCATATCGATGCTCTAAGAGTCTTAGGCAAGGACGGGAGCTGCAGGTTGACGGATCAACCCGCTCAGAGGCACATGAACCCATTGCCCCTGTTGTGTTCCCAGCGTCACTTTCCAGCGCGGACGGATTTCCTGCTGATGGCTTTAAACGGCATTCAGAAGAAAATTTTGCTAGACAAGCCGAAGTACTTAGGTCTACTACGAAGTCAACAGCGAATTTTCTGTTGCTCTTGGGATTCTCCGGACAGCAAAGCAATGCTATGTCAAGCTTGTGCTGGTAGTGGTTATCCTAACAAGCCTTTTCGTCCTTCATCGTTGTTCGACTCACAGTATTCTCGGATTTCACAATCATAAAGGGGTCCACGGTATCGTCCTCTGGCAATTGCAGCAGAAAGCAATTTGCTCCTTCCCCTACATGACGCAAGGGAACAGCATGAGGTCCTGAGAAACAATCACCCATACACATTAGTAGAGACAAATGACAGTTAGCGTCTAGTTTCAGGATGACAAGATGCTGACCCTAGGAGAGTCGTCCTAGAGTAGCGACAGAAGCTTTGGCACCGTCGCTTGGAATCAGTGGAAGTTTTGTTAATTTCCCTCACAAAGCGGAGGTTGCAGCTATTTTGACAGCAGCAAGAGATCTGCTGCCTACTTCTTCGATCATAAGTGAATCGATTGTCTGCCCTGGAGCTCCTGCTAACGCGCGGAGTGAGAACGGCGACGTCTTACAACACATAAGTCAAATGCTTGTATCCAACATTCCGATGCGGTGGTAAGTCTTGCTTAAGCTGTATCCGGGCCCTTATATCTCTCGCGATCTCCTCTTTCAAAAATGCACTTCTTGCTGAGTTTGCACGGAATTCCTATGCTTAATCTTGCGGCTACGTCTCGATGTTTCTGTACTCGTTGCTTTCCTCGCTCGCCAAATCAACAAACCTTACGCTTCTGATCAACAGAGAAATCTAGCTTGGACCATTGCTCTCACATGTACGTAGATTGTCATTCTTCGCATCCTCCAAGCCTCGGTTGCGAAGAAACAACAACACAACACGCCGATCGTGTTTACATGCATGAATTAAGCAAATTTAGTCCGTGGAATTGACTGAATGGTAGACTAACCAATTACAAAATCCTTGCTAGTCCTCTCCCGATCTGAATTGGCGACCAAGTCTTGAGGTTCATCGTGCTCCATCAGGAAGTGAGAGAGCTAGCATTTATCACCCCTCGGCAGGTCGTAAGTGCTTTGCGAAATGGGGAATAGTGTCGATCAGACTTATGAAACAGGTTTTAGGGAATAGAAATTATTCTTCAAGCTCTTGTTAATTCTCGACACGGGTGATAGGCATGCTCGAAAGCACCTTGGTGGTCAAGAGCAGTGAAAGGCTTCTCATCTAACCGTGGGTCAATGGCTGGCATTTTGAGCAGATATAACACCACTCCTTCTCCCAGCTAGGTTTGCAAAGTACATCTACCACCACCAGATGGACAAAAAATGCACGCGATCCTTGAGTTTATGATCCTTTATCCTCGCCCCTCGGTAACAGCGCCAGGAATATCTGTTCTCGAGTGTCCATTCCAAGATGTAGAATCGAAGCCTCCCAGCAGTAGTAAGATTGTGCCAAGTTGCCCTATACCATGCGTACAGAGACATCCTTGTCGAGTCAGATACTGCTGCCATCAAGTTCCTTCGCACGAGCGATTGTCTCGTCATCTCTCGTTCTGCAAAGATCGGATTTTCTTCAAGGCGTGTCTGCCTCGTTGAAGGAGAGAATTCGAGCATCAGAGAGCTGCCCACAATTGAGATCTTGTCTCGCAGATCAAGACTTTGGCTGTTCCAGTGCAAATTGATGGCCTTTGAGGTTCGCACACTTTGCCATGTGTAGACTACCGACTCACTTCTTACATACTCCCCTCTCTGTGTACGTTTCCAGGTTCCCCGCACTGAATCCTTCCCCTGACAGGTTTCTCTCGAGTTTTTCCACGGTGGTCAAGGGTATCTATCTTTGAAGGTCGAGCATTAAGTGAGTGAGCGGAGCAAATGTATTTGTCACCAGCTATATCGAGCCGGACTGGTGTTCGATACACTGTTTTGGTTTTTGTTTACCCTACCATTCCGCAGGCCTCGCTTAAATGCTAAGCAAAAACATGCAATTCCAGAAGCTGAAGATCACAACGACGGCATTCACCTCCCAGTTCTTTAAAGTTGAGATTCCAACCAGGGTATAAGACTCCTTACTTGGAACTCTCTTTGCACAATCGCGTTCTTGTGTGTATATTATCCGTGTTGCTTGATTGTCGCCAGCATAGCATCAAGAACAGAAAACATTCCCTGGAGATGGTCAATCGCCTGTTGGCAGCTCGATGATGTATATATTGGTGGTGATAAGATGAAAAGCAAAGAATTTGATATAGGTCTGCCACCTTGTTCTGGGTTGTTTTATATTGTGAAGTGTGGATCCAAGGTGTGAAATACTGGGAGAGGTTCTGATATTCTCTACGGAGTGACGGCAGACTCTAAGGCGACGACAGATGCGAGCGATGAAAGCACCATACTCTTAGTAACCTCACAGGTCAATTGTAGACATTATTAACCGTACAGGTAACACAGATCCGCCGGGTCCTTGTCAGCATGCTCTAACATGATCTCCTCATCATCTCGGCACGTCCAAGCAGGGTAGGTAGTCCGCCTTGACATCTCTATACTTTGCAATAGATCATCTTTGGTCATGATTATACACACCGCCTCCTAGAAGATGTGTACTATATTAGCCGTGACCTCAGATCAGTCCGGAATGTGCCAACCGTCGACCAGCAACGAAAGTCAGGTTGGTGAACTGTCTGATTGCACAACAGTCCTTGCGACAAAATTCATCTCATTTTCGATATTCTGCCCAGAAAATCCTTTTCCGCAGTAGATAAGTTCACCTCTAAGCAGCTCATAGACACCAATGGAGAACTTCAGTCCCGACTTTCTCGAAGTGCGTGTGGTTGGTAGAGTCGGAGCATCCTGCGATGGCACACATTTTTCGTAGAAATGAAGAGAAGACATCCGTTAAACCATCTGGAGGAGAGTGGTAAATCGACACTGTAGATTGGATTGATCGATGTGGCCGTTGTTCGTGACTTGATCAAGAGTCAACATGCCAACCACAAAGTGACAGTCGACTATTCTATTGACGGCAGTCCAGTACTTGACAACACTTACAGTCCTCCAACAGTTGTAGAATTCCGTTCCTCGGACTGACGTTATTAGATGAGTGGTCATAGTCCGCCATGAGAAACGGCATTCATGATCACATGCGAGCTATTACCAGGCATTGGACGAAGGGCCTGCTGCTCTACGCTTGAGACCAGTTTTGGCAATGACTGTTACCGTACACATTGTTCTGGCTCCTCGCTGTATAAAAGTGTACTAATCGAGGGTTTTGATGGAACTGGCAGAGCTTGTTGCATCTGCCAATGCATGGCTGCTATGATCTTTGAATGTTAGCGACTACCTGTTGTAGCTGATATACCTCTAGCAGCCTACTATTGTTTAAATGAAAGATAGGCTTCGAAAGGAAGTTAAGCGAGTGCCAAAAAAGGATAATCTGGCCTCTTACAAACGGCCCAAGGCTCGAGAATAGAGAAGGATTTATGAAGCCATGTTCGTCTCTCTGCCTCCTTCGATGCCATCAGCTTCTTCGACTATTAAAATAATGAATAACTCATATTGTATTTCTTGACTGTTGATAGCTCGAGCTTCTCCGTCTCGCATCTTGTCCCTGTCCAAGGCGATTGAATTTTCCAGTTGTGGTGAGTCAATCCTGAAGTCATTCGTTGATCGGGCCAGATCATCGAGTTGTGGCAAAGAATATAAAAGCATGGTGATTTACTTGACTGGTTAAGATGGTAAGCAGATCGAATACCTGGCAGGCACAGATATCTGCAACAAGACTCTGACGTTCCCTCAGGTTGAGAATTCTACAAGCAACAGGAAGTCCGGCAGTGGGAATGAGGACAGACCGATACTATTTTTCGAAGTGTGGAACAAGATCGGCTGACGACTTAGGAAAAAGTTTGTGGAGCTGAAGCAGGACGACAATACTAGGCGTACTGTGCTTGCTGCGGGCAGCCCGCAGCATTGAGCGTGGGAAGCCTTGTGAATCCACTGGTAGCACCCAACCCAGGACGTTCTCGAGTAGCTCTGGCTGTGACTGGGCTTTCTCACTGCCTGAAGTGGTACTAAATTGTGAAGGAATCTACTATTGATGCAAGAAAAGATAGATATGAATTGGAACAAACCAGCTATGCAACCAAACGCCACCCTATGCTCCATTTATCAAAATCCCACGCCCAAATACAGCCAATCGTAAGCTCACGCATGACTACTGATGCTCAATCGGCTCCTCGGGTAACAGCTCCTCATAGTCTCTGACCACGCAACGCTGGAGTGGTGGGCGAACGAGCCCGTTGAAAAGGAAAGTTCCGTAGACAAGCAGAACGAAACCAAGAACCTGCAACCACTTAAATGATTCCCATCCTAAGAATAGTGAAACGATCCAAATGAAGAGAGTTCTGCAGGTGTCGATGGTCGAGCGAGCAGTGGCGCTTACAGTTCTGGTGACTGAAAGACCAAAGAAATTGAATCCACTGTCAGAAGTCAGCATGCGAAACAGTTATGTTTAGGGGAAAGGGGGTTAAGCATACCCAATACTGATCATGATCAGGATACTTGATGTCCTGATATCCGGGTAATGAGAGACCTGTCTCCACCCCTCGACAAGATCAAAGTATCCGTATTTCCCCTTTGCCGTTCTTCCGACCGCCAGATGCATAACCAGCATACCGAGAACCGTGACTGAGAAGCCGAATAGACCTTCCCAACCAACAACCTTCAATGGCTCCAGAGCGTACTTCTCTAGAATGTACTCCTCAAGTACAAATTGGGAAGCAGTGAAGATCTGAGCGCCAGCAATCAAGAAGACGCCAATGATAGCCTGCAGAGCCTCGGGAGTCCTTGCCGTTGTGCTAATAGCAACCATAGCTTCTCTAGCCATCAACATAGCATCTTTGGCAGCCTTATCGTCCTTATACAGTGCTCCAGCAAGACCAACAATAGCAACACCAATCACCACGGTGAAGAGCGCAAACCACTGGAAGAGATGTAACCTTCTTCTTAAGAAGATGACACTGAACAGGCCAACGAAAAGCACCAGCGCTCCTCTTGTCATCTGGTAGATAGACGGTACCACAAACAGCAGTCCGACGTTCATAAGTGTCGTCCCGCAGATATCACAGATAGCTGGCAAGCTGAGCAGTATGACCCTCCAGCCCTTCAACGGCAAACGATTCTCTTTGATCGACATAGCTTTCATAGCGGGGTTTATGGGCGTAGTAGAGTGTACGCTCGCGGCATCGTTGTCAGCTCCATGATCATGCGTATTCACTGGAGCATATCCGTTCTCTTCCGCAATTGTAGTCTTCGAAACGTATCGACGGTAGAGCGAGAATGCACCGACGAAGAGCCACGAGCCCATCTCGCCGATGAACATCTGCATTGTCTGGATGACTGGTTGTTCGAAGTGCTTCCGTTTCTTGGGGTTGGGATTGTCGCAGTCTCGTACACAGATATTGTCCTATAGATCTATTAGAGCTACCCATAGCTACTTCTATCAAGAGATACGTGCCTGGTACTTGGTGAGCAGCGTGTTACAGACGCCAGTCAGCAACATCAAGGCGACCAGCAGTGGGATAAGGAATTTGAACGCCATGTTGGCGATTGCTCGTGCTCTGCACTGACGTTTTAGTGATGTACTGTCCGGAAGAGATGCAAGTCGAGACAGCACAGAGGGGGTGCTGTGATAAAGTGTTCCTTTATCTCGATGTCGAGGTCGAGGCGGTCATGTTGCCTTTGTCCGGAAGCTAATCAATGCCAAGACGAGATTGCCGAGTCATGTCAGGCTCCACATCCGGTGCCACAAATAACACGAACCTGTGATAGGGAGCTGTTAAAGCAGGCACTAAAGTATGGGGGAGCGGGGAGTACAGTGGCGATGTTGACATCAAATGACTTCTGCTCGCTGCTTCATTACTAGAATTTCAAGATTATGAGGAGCCAAATCACATATACCAAGAGTGAGGTAGTGGCTTACAGCAAGACATATTATATTCGAAATCCTATAAAGCTGCGACATGATTCACTCACTGCTATTGTTACTGCCAAAGGCTAATCCAAGCCACGCCATTCCCACATATATACTTTGAACCAACGCTGAACAATCCAAAATGTACAGAAGAGGTATCTCAAAGAAAAATCACAGAGTCTTCTCACTACTTAACAATCTGGGAAGCACCCTCGCCTATGGAGCTCTCCACCCGAGCAACCTCAGAGTCCTTCTGCTTTCTCTTGAACAGTCCACCCTTTTCTCCCTTATTCTTCTTCTCCTTCGGCTTCTCAGCCTTGATATTGTTGTAGTGAGTGATCCCCAGCTCCCGGTCACGTCTCAGGCGCTCTCGGTCTGCCTCGGAAACAGGAACTCCTTCAATAGCTTTGACATGCTTTCCCTCAATGAAGCTCATGATTCCACCGCATGCAGCCACTATACAGGCAAGGGCGACGAAAAGACCTGTGCTCCAGGATGGCCGGTCATACCTGTTCAATCCCCACATGAAACCAGAGAGCACGGCCTGGAGGAATGTGTTCCAGACCATGGTCCAAATAACAAAGTCCAGCTTCCAAAGGGCGGTAGGTGGCGCTCGGTTACCAGTAAGAGGGGCGTCCGGCACCTTGGAAATAGGGAAGGGAATGCTGCTCTCTGGTGTGTTGGGAAGTTCGGTATCAATTTGTGCTGGACCGAGGGTAATCGGGAGTTCTTGTGAGCCAGCGAGTCTAAACCATCCTCGGTTGATACCAGCCAGTCTGCGGAGACCTACTTCTTTCTTCTGAATGCGGTATTGCATGAGGTAGTAGAGATCACGGAATCTCCATGGGATTGTTCCAAAACCAGTTACGCAGAAAAGGGCGTTGAGGATTTGTGAATCAATTTCAATCCAAATGCGGCGAGGAGAGTTGATATCGTTGCAAGTTGGTTTACACATGGCTGGAGCGGCATTACATAGAAGCAGGAACAGCATTCCGCCCCATGCAACAATGTTAAGACCATAGATAACAACAAGAAATCCAATTGGCGTGATGAAGAAGCCCCATGCTGCCTTCAGAAAGATCGCCGTAGACTCGGTCCACTTGTGTTTTGGAGGAAATTCGTAGCCGTTGTCGAATGGCTCTGTTCTGGACTGAACGGCCTCCTTCGAAGGGACTGACTTGTTGATACTGGTGTCATTACTTCCCCGTTGTTCCAAGGCTTTATCCTCCACCCGCTTTTCTGCCCCATTTGACATCGAAGTGCTCTGGATTGGAGCGCTGGCCTGATGCTCGGACTCGTCTGCTGCTTCTGGTACAGTCTGCGGAATCACGTCTTGACCGGATGCGTCTCTAGGACTGTCGATGTTGTTCGAGCTCCGTCTCCGCGGCAGACTCTGTCCAGTCTGCGAACTCCCTCGTCTGGTAAGACTTTCGCGTCTCTGTTTCTCGACAATCTGCCCTTCTCCTGACCAGCCTTCACTTCCGTAGCTGCCTCTTCTTATCTCAGATAGTGTTGGAATGGATGATGCAATTTGTCCGCTCGCAATCATAAACCCAGTAGGGGGACTCGATTCTTGAAAGGTCTTCGAAGCGCTTCGTAGACGACCTTGGAGTGTTGACGTCGAGGATTCGCCTCGGTCGCGAGATTGTTCGATTCCTGCGCTTGGTCGACGAGGAGTATTTGTGGTTGGAGAAGGAGGATTGCTCAGGTCAGGAAAGGGTTCTGGAGCATCAGTCTGCACTGGTGCAGGATTTGTGGGAGAAGTCATCTTGTTGAGGAAGACGCTTGGTTTGGGTCTGGGCAAGGTTCGCTGGCTGGGCTCAGTCGATGGGGGCGAATGCGTCGTCGACTGCCCAATTGGGATTGTTTAAGATTGAATGCCAAGTTGATTAAGTTCCATGCATAGCTAAGGTAAGCTACGTCAGGATCCAGGATAGTCGTGAGATATGAATGGAGGTGACGGCGGAGCGGGAAGAAGAAGAAGAGTAGAAATTATGATTATCCATTAACCTGAGGCGTGACAGATGCGGGCGGCGCAGTGTATTTATCTTGATCTTGCTTCTGGGCTGGGCTGGGCTGGGTCTTCTCCAGACTTGGGGAACTAAAGGAACTAAAAGCTGATGAGTGGACCAGCTCGCAGGGTCTTGCACTAGATTTTTGACGGGCGCTCTGGGCTGGGGATCCGGCACTACCTGATGCCGAAGGACAGGACCTTTCTCTCCTTCAAATGCCCACCAGGCCTGGAACACTACACTGAAAGGAATGTCGACTGATTGAAGCTGGCTCAAAGCTATACCTAGGAAGCAAATCTTCCACAATAAATGTAGGTAGTCGTTGAATATCACTTCATCATACATGCCGTAAGACTCTCGAGAACTTCAACTGCTTCTTGCCATCCGAAATTGTGGTCTTATTAACCTCCCATTTAGACTTTGTTAGTGTTTACTTTTCTCGCGCCGAGATTTCGCGAGTACGACTCCAAAATAATACGACTGATTGCGAAACCGAGCTCTGAATGACTGCAACAGTACAAGTCCCTCTGCAACACCACGGAACCATACATCACCTTCCCAAGCCACCAAAAAGATGGCCCCTTCAGCAATCACAGATCTTCCACCCCCATCCGCCCTCGGCGAAATCCTCCAAGCTTCCAAGCCAAACCTCTCATCCTCACCTCACCCGGCGCATCTCCACAACTTAGCTATCCAAGTCGCCCATGACCTGCAATACCAGCACGACTGGCGCGTCATATCCATACACACGCACTCTCCGCTTACAAATGACCCCCTACCGCGCCCTCTTATATCAGGCCTGCCCCCGAAAAGAGCATACACGCATCCAGATGAGCAAGTCGAGATCCTCAAGGCAGAACACAAGACTGGGGAGCGCATTGAGCAGAGGCCGGAGAGAGAATGGGTTTTGCCTACGCAATTGCAGGAGAAAATGAGCCTGAAGAAATTTGCGTCGGTGTTCGATGCGCTAAGTACGGTGCCGCCTGGTGGTGAGGACAAGGAAGTAGGAGATGGGCCAGAGAAAGAGAAGAATGTGGGTTGGCAGTGGCAGGGGACGAACAGACAGAAGAGGATTCTGCTAGCTACGCTGCATGATGACAGTACCGTTGTCTACTATATCATGCATGATGGGATTGTCAAGCCGAGACAAAATTGAGGAAGGGAGGCTTGGAGAATATACAGAAGCATGAGGGGCAAGAAGCACTTCATCCATATCCAGGACTGCAAAAAGCTTGCAGAAGCTCGAGCTGGTGGCACAGAATCCCACACATGAGGCGAAATTGGTGAGTGGCAGTCGCTACAAAGAGAGGCGTCCGCTGATCGGAGCAGAATCCACACCTCTCGAGCATATCGAAGTCTCGCTGGTAATACAGCAGACAAGCAGACCCTTCGTCCTCAAGCCTGGTTGTCGGCATGAGCAGCATCCGAATAGCCAGACACCCTGGAGAAGGCGAAAGATGGAAGTTGTGGCAGATAGCTTGCATCTCCCTCAGATTTACTCGACGAAAACTAGATGCTACGGTCAGAATGAAAAGCCAAGTTGAAAGCACAATTCCTCTCGTGAGAAAGTCAACGCAACGTACTACTCTCTATTCACTTCTTGCGCTTAATTTGCGTCTGTCTCCATCTCGAAGTGCTGTTCCCAAGTTCTTGAAGCGTTTCGGCCTTGCAAGACTCGAAGCCAATCTTAAACTCGGGCAATGATAGCTTCTCGACATTGGATCTCTTGCCATTAGGTATACAAGAGCTACAATAACGCAGTAGGATATTAGAGCTTCTCACGCATTGTAAAAGTTTCGGAATGCGAATTAAACCCCTAAGCCTCTGGATATTCAAGAGAGATGTCAGGAGCAGTAAAAATATCCAAGACCGTCTAACCAGACATAATGTTCAAAGTATTCAGTATCATGCAGAGCATCACCCAGGCCATTATTCCTTCACACATTGCTGAATCTCACATGTACTGCCTCATTGTTGTTGTGTATTCCGATCAATATGAGTCGTCCCGCAGGCATCTTCAGAACCCCTGAGAGGATCATGAAGATCGCGGGGTCGAGATATTACCCCGCGATTCAAAACCGGGCGGAAATAGAAGTATTCGGCAAGGGACTTTGAGTCAACCTGCGAACATCCTGCAGCGTGCTAGGACGTTGAAATTTTTAGGGAAAAGTCCTGAAAGAATCCATCCTACTTCTTTCATGAGAAAGCTTCACATCAACGCCAAGTAGAATTTCATATAGGTGGCTGCCGATCCAGAGCACACTTTTGCCGACTCTCTTCTCATACCACCACTCAAAGATCACAGACTAAGTGGAGGAGGGGGAATAGGCTGAAAAGTTGCGTGTTGAAAGATCTTTTCATTTCGTTACAAAGCAGAGCACTCCGCAAGCAGTGAAACATGTAGCAGATATCACGCCCCAATGACCACCCCAGACCAAACTAAGCAGAAACCCAAAGTAAAGTCAACCAAAGCAGAGGAGAACAGCCCGTAGAAACACCTTGATCACCTGCTTGTCCGTCCATTCGCATACTCATAAGTCCAGAGTACTAAGTGCTGTGATGCCATGAAGAAACGCCCGCCGCCCACCTGAAATGCAAATTCAACTCCTAGCCTGGATCATCCCATTTTGACGCTCTCCACCATAACCTACCCTAGATCACCATGATAGTAAGATCAGAGCAAGGCAAAGCAGAGTCGAGTTACACCATACCCTCTCTAGGTAACATTGCAGAGCAACTCAGCCTCAAGAATGAACTTGCCCTCCTTGTATTTCTCACTAGCCTCATACGCCTTATCGTACTTCCAGCCAACTGTCTCGCTGCACTGTCTGCACGTAATATCCCGTACGATGTGGCGGCCGGTTGTCATGTTACGCTCGGAGGCATCGCCAGCTACGACGTTGACGACGTTGTTGAAGAGGTAAGCTTTACCGTGTTGACCGCGGAAGTTCTGGAGCAGGGCATTAGCTGAGAGAAGACAGAAACGGAGACAGCGGAGGCGCAAAGAAGCTTGGGTTTCGACATCACTTGAGTTAAGGAGAACATACTCGGCTGATGATATCCTCATGGTTCGAGAGATGTGCCTTGCAGTTCTTGCAGCCGTAGATCTTGTGGCTGTTCAGGTAGACGTTATAGGAGAGGCCCATATTGTCCTGCTTCCTCGCTCTCTTGCTGAACCGCACTTTGGCTGTTCTGTCGTGTCTCGTTCAATCGATGTTGTCCAATCTTCCTTGTTACCCTCGTCTCTCGAATTCCAAACGGTAGCGGCGCAGTAGATGGGCCGACAGATCCCTTTGACTGAAGATCGTTCGAGGTATGCAGGTATTAAGTTGCAGGCTGCAGGTGGCAGATCAAAGAAGTGTCCTCACAGAGTGAATGTACGGTTTGCTCAACTCGAGGTGAGGTGATCGCCTCGAAGTGAAGTGGAGCTAGGCAGCGACAAGAAGCTCAATCGCCTGTCGTCTATTCAGCGTCTCATGAGGGGTTCCTAGGTTGAAAGAGGGAGTTGAAAGGCAGAAGAGTAAGCAGACAAGCAGGTGAGCAGTCCACTGTACTGTAGGTTTTGGGGTGAGGTCTGGGCTGGAGAGTTGGCCAGAGGTCATGCGCGATAACCGGGAATTGGGTGGATTACAGCTGATAAGGGAGGGGCACACCTTGGCGTCTAATGTGGAGGAACCTTTGTGTACCTCGCTGACATCAGTACATAAAGTCGGCGCTGATGAAGGACAGCATCAATACCCCGAGAAATTCAATTTTGGCTCCAATGATTTGCACGAGATTCGGGATCATGTTCTATAAGATAATGAAATTTATTTAGTCTCTCGAGTTTATTCCCCCAGCGGTCGATCCTTTAAAGGACAGACAGAGTTCAAAGTAGGTTAGATATAGTCATGCTTTTGATTGAAATATTTCGCTATCAATGACACAGTCTGGTCACAGAACCGCCCACGATATCGGATAGTAAGGCAGGCACGAAATAAACTTAATGCTAGTAAAGATTGTGATGGGATGTATGTTTGATCAATAGCTGCGCAGCAAGCCTTGTCATTTCGTCCGTTCATATAGATCTGAGCTGTCCGTCCCCTCAATTCCTCGGCTTTTCCTAGGCTATCCCTCTACCCAATACCCTATCATGTACAAAGAAAGTCTGTCTTATGTTGTGTCGTGTTAATGTCCGTCCTTCCTGCCCTCGCCAACTATAAAGGGGCAGACCCAGGAGCAGTGAAGCTACCGAATTGCCAAAGAAGCCAAAAAGATCTACCCCAAAAATTTGCATACCATCTATCCTTGAAGAACGTTTGATGGCGTCAAAGATCTTTACCAAGAGAATGCCTCTTCCACGAAATCGATATTGCTCACATGTTGTCGGGCTCGGACTGCACTTCTCACATCGTCGCTCAATGCACCAGATCCGCAGACTGACACTCCCATAGCACCAACTTGATTCTCGATCTCGAGGTCCATAAGAGTCTCGATATTTGGTCGGCCAGGGAACATCTGGACTGTTGCGGATGGGCTGTGAATCTCCTTGGTCGATCGAGGTCTGGAAATGAACAACATGATGCGGAGGACATCACGGCGTTTGTCCATAGCAAGGATGGAAGTCATCCACGGTCGGATCCATTCGAGATGCTCAGGAGATTGGATGATCCAGACGAGCACAATCTTGCGAGCGGCGACGGAACCATTGGCATAACCGGCTACGAGATTACGGACATGAGGTACTTGATGGGTAATTCCAACACCACCTGCGAATAGCATTACTGTTCCATACGAAGTCATCTGCTACGGTTAGTCGTTGTCAACCATGAGAGGATAGAGCGACTTACCGTATGCTTTCCTCCATACGGCCCCTCGGTGAAACACTTAGTATAGAACTTTCCATCAGGAGATCCTTCGGCCTTCTGGAACAACTTCTGAGTGAAGCCGGTTCTCTGACGAATAACGTAGGACATGGACGTCTTCTTCATAGCTAGGATATCCTGTCGGTTCATTGCCAGCTTCTCACCTTCCAGGTTCTCGGCCTCTTCGGACCACGCAACTGAGAACGGATGCGAGGTAAACAGTCCAACCGATGGCATGTACAGGTAGGCATGTTGGCCGGCCTTGAAGTTCCATGGTCTGGGCATATCGACGGTAACGCGAACGGCATTACCTGGCAGAGCTTCCACGAGGGCCTTGGATCCAGTTCCATTTCTCCATACCAACTTAATTAAACGCATACCACGCTCGGCTGCCCAGATACCAATGACTCCATAAAGTAGGGTGAGTTGCGGAACCTCTGCAAGCTTAAGATGATACCACAATCCGACTATGCTAAGGATGGCCAGAGCGATGTGAAGGTATTTGAAGGTTTCGTAGAATGCGTGTCGGAAAATGGAACTGGCCTGGATGGAAATTGCTATAAAGGCGACAGTAGCCTGAATGATTAGAATCGAGCATAGCAAGTTAGGAGAGAAACTTACAATAAAGCCATAAGTGATGAAAGGAGTTCCAGTGATGGCCGCCTGGATAGCTGCCCAGCCACCTCTTGAATACGAAGACATGGCCCATGCTACCGTGTGGGCAACAGCCTCGAGAACCACAATACGGCCAAACCATCTGTGAAGGAGGTTGAAGGTGTCGAAAGAGATGTTGAGCCAGTTGATGAGGATGTTATTTCGACCAGCCATAATGAATAGAGGAATCTGGAGCAGAAGAGTAAGTATTGCACCTCACGTGATGAGGTGCAACTTACCATGTTGACAACAGAGAGTATACCAGTACGGTTCCTCACTTGCTTGAGCGTGTCGGCATATGCGAGATCCCAATTGATACTGACAACACAGAAAGCGATATTTGTCCCAAAATATCCAATCAGAAATGCGAGCTGAAGACGAGTCGGTAGTGTTCCCATGTTCACGGCCGACGACAGTTGAAATTCCCTATTGTGTCTCTTGCTGAATACTGGGGCGTAGAGAAGATGCTTCTTAAAGCTGGCGAACTTCTCGGAAGGGGCAACGAAGTATGATTGCGTATCGTTGTTGAGTGATGTCAATTGGCGAACATATTTGACCAGTTCTGTGCTCGTCCTCCACATGATCATGGCCACTACTAGAGAACCGCAAATGATGAATAGATAATTGTAGAAGTCCTGGTTCAAAACATTCGCTTCGGCTGCTTCCTTCTTCGCGGCTACTGCCGCGGCACCAGTCGCAGCTGGAGGTGCTGCTCCAGAGACCACCCTCGCCAGCGCCATCATGGCCACGAGGCGGATTGAAGAAGACATGATGTCTTTTTCTTTCGAGTATAAGGTGCAAACAATGGTAAAAGAAATCTTTCCGGAAGAAAAGTCGATATCTTCGGTGACGTTGAATACGAGTGTTGGCGGGGAGGTCCAAGATCCAAGAATGGGTAGCGTCGAAGATCTCAATATGATTTAGGATTGAAGATCGAGGGATAGTCCAGCCTCAAATTCGAGTGAATGAATGTCGTCACAGTATTCCGAAAAATGTCCAGCAGTAAACAGAATATCCGGTGAATGAAATCTCAAGGAGGTGGTCGGTTTAAGGAATGTGGAACCCAATCGAGTGGTGTTTGTCGTTCGAGTGAAGCGACTGCCTAGACTCCGAGGGATGTTTGAATTGAAGGGCAAGACACTCAATATGGAGCTGTTGTCGAAGAAATCGAGAGTGCCGCCGTCCAAGGCTAGGTCGGAGAAAGATGATCGCGCAAGCACGAGAGGAAAGGAAGAAAAATTGCGTTGCCTAAGTTGAGGCGAACGAGAATCTATGGAAAACAAAAGGGTAGTGAGGAGGAAGAATGGAAGAAGGAAGGGGTAGAAAGTGGTTGGTGGAACGGGACGAGAACTCGTTAAGATCTGCCCCAGACAGGAAGGGGGAGGGAGGGGGGCTGCTGGCGTCTTATCAAAATATGCCCGAACCCTACAGTACTGTACTGCGAGTCTGCAAGCCACTTCACTTCAACAACCCGGGTGGGAGGAAACAAATCTGAACCGACCCTTGACTTGCAGGAGGTGAAGTGGAGGTAGCAGTGGAACGGGTTGGAGAATAGAGGCCCACCGCGCGGCGTAGAGCTTCCGTTTCCTTCAGATCTCGTCTCGACGTCTTGAGTGAGTCGTGACATTCAAATGAGGTGACCTGTGGAGGCTGCTGCAGGAGACTGGTGAGTCGTCGTCGTCGTCGCCGTTGCAAGGAATCTAGAGGGGCACTTCAAGGGAAGGGCTGCAAATTCACATCCATGACCCTGCGATGGCCTGTCTGCCTTCGTAACTCTTGTAAATTATCAAGGATACGACTGTTGGGTGTTTACAAGCCACAATCCGGCATCATCGAAATCTCCCAATCGACAGGCTCCCGACGCAGGTACAGTGCACTCTGTTCCCTGCCATCCCGCAGCTGTGGGGTCGACGATGAGATGCCCAGCAGGGCTAAGGGGACGGCAGACGGCTAGGCACGCCAGAGTGGGTTGAGGCCGTTTCACCACTGGCATCCCAGTGTCGCCTCGCGCAGGGAGCTATCCCTGACATTAGCGAGCAAGACCATCCCTTCTCTTCCCCTAGACATGTCGGCGCAAGCAATATCAGCGAATCAGGGCCTGATGATTGCTGTGTCTCCTTGCGCCCACAGTAGAGCCACAGCATGCGAGCGTCATCCTGCAGCAGTGATTGGGCAATCGGGTAAACATCTAGGACCTGTATTCGTAGGCAGATAGCTATAACCGACGATTAAGTAGGTTTTGTGTTTGAGCCTAGTTCTACTTCTACTTCTACTTCTACTGTAGGTCATGTATCTGCCTACCCTTCGTACGGTCTTCTATATCTTGCCATATCATGGACAGGCGATGACATCTGTTGACAACAAGACGGTCTAGACACTTCATCAACCGCCTCTCCACTTGTCCTTTGACGACAACAACACCCAAAATTCTCTCAATATTCCTTCCAATCTTTCCCGACTTCCCAAGATGATTCCATTGCAGGGTTTCGGATCCTCAACGATCGTCTAACTGGGGAGAGCCTGCTACTCATCGTCCACCTCCGTTCCCCAATTTTACCAGGCGGGTGCCGTACCGTCCTCCATTTACCGACCTGCTCTCGACCTTACAGCACCATCTCTCAACCCTCTGAATCATCGATGGTCACGGTCTTCTTATGCCACGAGGAGCATCAAACACGCACGCACGCACGCACGCACGCACGCAAGCATGCAAGCATGCAGGCAAGCACATCATCACAACTCGGTTCGCGCATGGTCCCCCAGGCATCGGATCAGTCTCTCTCAAAAAAAAAATCGCAACTCCTGCCGAGTACTCGACCCAAACATTGACCCTATTTCCAAGATGTGCTGTATCATCTACAAAACATCGAAAACATACATTTCCGTGCCGCTAATCTACCCAAACACAAAACTGTACATATCACAATCAAGCTTCACCCCCCCGCCCACTCTCATTACGGTACCCCCTCCCCACGAAACAGCCCAACCTCGATCCCAGATTTAAAATAAACATCAATCTATTCGAACCCACAAGCCACAACAACCCCTCGCTCAACCCAGTCACTCATAATTCAAGCGAGCGCCTATCCCTTCCTCTCTCCAACTCTCTCCACCGCAATTCAATTTCGCGGACCTGCCAGACAATTTATCTGTGGTGAGGCCCGTGAAAAGGAATCTCCGGTTACTCGTGTTTACTGTACTACTACAGAAGCTGGAATGACTGATGGTTGGTTCCCCACAATCATAAACAGGAAACTTTCGCTCCGGTATTTCCAAGACAGCGAGCAAAGAAAAAAGAAAGAAGACCTCGCTTGAAGCTCTCACTTCTCGTAAAAGTGTTTCATTTCGCAAGAAACTTCGAATGTGAGGCAAGACCAGCAGCAATTTCTCACAGCACACAGATCACGACGTCTTGCATGCTGCATGCTGCGGTCTCTTCAGTCACAGCATTTCTCGCAGTTACGGATTCGGCGTCCGTTGCTCCTTATGGACATTTCAGGAAGATTATAAACGTTGTGCAACACTCGTTGGGTAAGGCACGTTCAAAAATAACGCAACATCATCCGTCGAAGAAGTCAATGTGCTCATAATCAAACTCCATTGGCCGTCTTGTGAACCAACATCTTTTGGTGATAGGATATTATGTACAAGTTATAAGAGTAGTGTCGTTCCACTTGGGTCAACTGGGCAGCTTCACCCGAGTTACCAAGGCACGTCACGGTCTCACGATTGAACCTTGGGGATCACAAATCTTTGAAGGAAGAAAAACATGAGATGACATTTGCATACATGCATCCGTCATGCAGGGAGTTGTGCACGACTTGGTCTATACGCCTATCGGTCCCGATGTCCATAAATAGGGACCGCATTCATGGTGATACAGACATCGTCGCAGAGGCTCGCGACGAAATGCCAGATTGCCTAGCGAAATCGAGAGAAGGGAAGAACAGTCGGTCCTCGGCACCCTCTGCATCTTTTGATCGATGGTCAGACAATTTTGTTTCGCTCTCTGGAGGCTGCTGACGTCGGCTTGCGATCCCATCTTTTACTCGGCCCAACCAGATGGACTGGATTGTACTGGATTGTGATCTTGTCAACCAGTAGATGATATGTACGCGTAGATCTCACTCCACAATCGAAACCAAGCATTTTGCGATCGCATTCCCAAGCGCTGGATGTTTCTATAATGACAGCGAATCGAAGACAGATTTAGATGCACAACTCATCTTCACTATCGCTGAGAGGAGTGGTAATCATGGACCTGGACTTTTGCTGGATCGATGGCTTTACCCGACGTGGACGCTGAGAGTTGGATTTGCCTGTGCTTGTAAGATCCATCAAAGCTTGATTGCTATGTGAAGATCCTGAGAGAATGCTTAACTCGTCATCGCTGTCGTCGAACAACTGCCACGATTGACTCGAGCGAAGTGCCCTCCTCCCAAGTCTTGGTGCTCTGTCAATGAACTCGCGATGTCCTGCATACTCGGCATCATCACGCGATCCCACCGACGAAGCCCTACAGACAGATGAGTCTTCGAAGATTTGCCAATCTTGAATGTTGCGAAGTAACTTTCTGTTCAGTCTTGGTACCTTGTCAATCAATGGCCGTTCAGGAGACGCTCTGCTTGCCAATGATGTTGTTGAGCCGTGCGAGATGATCGAATCATCTGGGGATGAAACGTCCATCTTGCTGAAATCATCTCCATTTTCATGGTCCGCCTTTTCTGGAGACTTATCCGAGTCATGCTCGTCATCGCTGCTCGTCGGATTTGTTCCCTCGTCGTGGGCAGATTCGTCAATCTCAGATAGAATATCAATAACATCGCTCCCTGAACCGCTGGGAGATTCATTGAAAGAGTGAAGTCGCACCGAATCGTCAAAATTAGGACTGCTGAACGGTGAAGAATTGATATGCACAACCACGGCTGCGTTACTCTCTAGTTTTCGCAATTTTGGCGGAGGTCGGTATGGAGTGTCGCATTCGGAATCACCAGCAAAAGCTTTTGCAGCAACGACCTTTGTCTTAATTATAGCAGCAGGCGTTGCAGTTACCCACTCGCCAATCCCCTCCTCCCAACGAAAGCCACTCGTATCATCGTCGCAATCCTCCAAGATCGGCTCATGCAGGCTGACTTCCACATCGAGTCTTCTCGCGGAATATTGTTCATCTAAGGTGGCAGCATAATCGATATGACGGCGGTCTGGCACTCTCTGGGCAAAGGCAAAAGCGCTGTCGACGATCAATCCTTGGACAAGACTACTGTCATCTTGCTCAGATGCAGCTGCGCCCATAAGGAGGTGCATCTCTTTGAGATGCGCGAGGCCTGGGCTAGAGGATACCCTGCTACAACATCTGGCGACTTGACAGATGAAATTGACAGCTTGAACGTATGAAGAAGAGGCTGCTGATTTGGCCGTATATCGCAGCCGTGCCAGTAGCAAGTCCATGAACGACGATTCTGAAGCCTCTTGTTTGACAATGTCACCTTGAACGATCAAATTTGACAATAACAATAAGATCTGCATATCAGCATTACTGCTTTGGGCCAGGCACCCTCCCAAGATGGCGATGATATGCTCATATTGGTTTGGTTGGTTAGCGGAACCACATTCATCCTTTCGTTGGTCTTCCTTGCTTAGTATTAAAATCGAAGACAGTGTAGTAAGCAGACTCGAAAATGTATTCCTGACTGCTTCAGCTACTGCGCCGCTGACAACTGTTGATGGGCTTGTCTCGGCAGAAGAGAGTAGAGAGAGAGCGTTGTCCAGAAAAGCCACGGCATCATCATCGATTTGCCCAGGAGACAGGCGTTGCATGACTTTGGTCCAGGTCGGTCCAAATGCTTTGGTTGCAAGCCATTCGAATGGCAATAATCCACTTGACATGAGACTCGATAGTTCTCTGAACTGGAAGGAGGCGCGGCTAGTGAAGTCGGTGTAATTAGACAGCATCAACAGGGGTCGGCTTGATGTGTCATATAGTGTCCTCGGACTCGGGTAGTGCCTCGAAGCTAGAAGAGCCGAAAGGATGGATTGTGCCTCTTCGAGAGCAAATGCATTTATGCAGAGAGCAATCAGCAAGCCGCAGAAACCATCGTCAAACAAGCCCAAGTGGACAGCATCACGAATGACCTGGATTCCGTGTGACCGAACAATGACTTTCAAACATTTCCAACCTTGTCTGGATGTCCCAAATGACTCCAACTCGTCATATATCTCGGTTGAGATGTCTCTCTGATTGAGCGCTGTTTTGCTACCAGTTGCCTCCATGTGCGCCTCTAGCAGTCCTTCTTGTTCGGTAATGTAGCGCGGCACAGCATGGAGTGCCATTGACAACAAGGACCTGGCTCCTTTTGGTTTCGTCCTTTCCTCAGAACCATCCTTGGTTGTAGCACGCAGCAATGCCTCGAGACCATTATATATGCCTTCATAAGTTGTATATCGTGATGCAGGAGTCTTCTGCCGTAAGTCTCGTAAGGTTTCGGATGGCTGAAATTGGTTCTGTCCGTCGTTGGCCACATAGCGTGTTCTAGGACGCTTGTGACCGCGAAATACTTCTGCTTGTGGAGTATCCTGTGCGAAAATTGGTGGCGGCGGTAGGGGAACATTATCGCCCCGAGCTCGAGCAAGTATGGGCGTTGGAACCATTATCTCTCCAGGGAGCATTGAGCTCCTCTCTTTCTTTGGTGCGGCACCTCGAACGCCTCGTTTTGTAGCTTCTGAGCAACTACCACTTCTTCCTCCTCTGCCAGAATAGGTTTGTCTGATTCGCTTTTTTGATTTGCTCCATTCTGCTTTACCATCTCTCGGACTTTGAGGTACCATTACCCGCACGTTAGCAAAAGTCTCCTTGTCGGAGGACTGGAATCGCAAAATGTCCTTTTTGAGTACGGCAACTCTCGAGGTCAAGGCTCGGAGGAGACGATGACATCGCGAAGCTGTCCATTCCTGCTCCTGGTCCGCATTGAGTAGCCTATTATTTATTGTCGAGTCTCGTCGTCTAACGGGCGTGGAAGTTTGTAAATATCTCGAAAAAGGTACTGCTGGGTCCATACTGGACTTCCTGCCAGAATATAAACAAACTGATGCTTTGACGCGAACAGTGATGACTTACTATTGATTTCCTAGAACAGAATGACAATATCCATAGCAGGTACTGAGTATAGGCAATTGAAAAGCAATGCAAGCTGTAACAAGTCGGATTGTGAAAGAGCAAAGTGATGAAGTCCAAATCTGATTAACCTTGTTCTTGAAAATGATGTCCGCTCAGCAGGTTGTAAACAAACAAACCCGCCCTGATTGGTTGCGACGTGGTCGGCAAGGCTGTCGTTTTTTCCGAGCTCCGGCCGGAACGACCCGCGTGCATCTCGAATTTTTTTGATCCCTACAAGAATTCGTTTCTCCTGAAAAGCATCTTCTCTTTCCAATCAATCCTCTACCAATTCTTGTATCAACAACAACTGTCTCTCCTTTACCTGCATATATCTGGGTTTTCTTTTGGCATTGCTGCACTGACTGTACTTTATCTTTGAGCTCTTCATCATCATGGCAGAAAACAATGACGCAAAGACAGCACCCTCTGGTAAGTTAATTGATTAGAACAACACCGTATTATGAAGCTTCAAAGTAGTCCTAAGCCTCTCGAACATTTCGAGCTTCCACCTGACTAACCACCTTATCTATTAGAAACTACAGCCGGCTCTGCAGAAAGTTCTAACACCACCACCGAGCTTGAACATGCGACAGCCAATGGAGAGGCTGACGGGGAGGAACAAGTAGAAAGTACGGACCAAAATTATACTATGCAGCAGAGAGCCTGTGCAGGATTGGGAGAAGCTGTGCTGATATGCTCTTAGCCATCTTTCAACTGACTGTCAACATTCCCCATGAACCCCAAAAAATCCAGATCATGGTATGGCATCCTACAGACGCTTCCTTTCCAGTACTCACAGGAGTAGGTCTCTTCGCAGGAGGCGATTCATGATGTACGTCAATCGGTCATTGAGACACCGGGGACTTTCCAGTACTCCTGTTTCCATCTCGAACACAAGGGGCAACGAATCAACGACTTCATCCAGCTGTCCGAAGTCGATGGTCTAAATTCGGATTCCGAGTTGACTCTAGTCGAAGATCCATACACTGAGAAGGAGGCGAGGTTACATGTTGTTAGAGTACGGGAGCTCATTGGTGCTGCTGGGGATCGAACGGATACTCTGCATGGCGTATTGTCGGGCCTTTCACTTCACGATTCCGTCACGGCCAGCGAGAACTCTGCAGATGGTGCACCTACGCACCCAATGACGGGGTACGATTTTAATGCTCCCGGTGTGCTGTCGAATCTACTGCCCCAAGCCCAAGAGCCTGCTCCTAAGACCATCAAGTCGATATCCGTGTCTCCTTGGAACCCTCCTCCATACCACTTGAGACAGAAGGGTCATCTGCTGTATATTCAGGTGACAACCAATGAGGGAGAGCAGTATCAGATTACATCTCACGTTTCTGGCTTTTTCGTGAATAAGTCCTCAAATGCCAAATTCGATCCCTTTCCGCGAGGCGCTCCTAAAGCTCATGCGGCACACTCACTGCTGAACTTGCTTTCGGAAATATCCCCAGCCTTCGATGCTTCATTCAAGAAGCTTCAAGAATACAACAACTTGAAAGAACCTCTTGGAACCTTCCAGATAACGAATGCGACTCCTGCAAGTCCCTGGGTGGTGCCAAATTCAACATCGACTCTAGTTGCACACCAGCCAGATATCACCCGGACACAAGAGAGCTACTTGATTTCGGGGATCGAGAACACTGAGACGCTGAGAGATTGGAATGAGGAATTTCAGTCGACAAGAGAGTTGCCGAAGGAGACTGTGCAGGATCGTGTCTTCCGAGAAAGACTGACCTCGAAGCTCTTTGCTGATTATAACGAGGCAGCTGCCAGAGGCGCTATCCTGGTTGCCCGAGGTGAAGTTGCTCCTTTGAACCCTACTGAGGCCAGAGACGCTCAGATATTTGTGTACAACAATGTTTTCTTCTCCTTCGGTGCAGATGGGGTCGGTACTTTTGCGTCTGAGGGCGGGGACGAAGCTGCCAGAGTTGCGACGGGCAAGGACGTCATGGGTGTCCGAATGGTCAACCAACTGGACATTGAAGGACTTTTCACTCCCGGGACAGTTGTCATCGACTACATGGGCAAACGCTTGGTCGGCCAGAGTATTGTTCCAGGCATTTTTAAGCAACGAGATCCTGGAGAGAATCAGATCGATTACGGTGCGGTCGACGGAAAGGAAGTCGTCGCCTCGGACGACCGATTCGTCCCTGTCTTCGAGAAGCTTTCAAAGGCATTGAAGGTTAAGAAACACGCGGTTTGGGACAAGGCAGGTAAGAAGCATGTTCTTGAGGGCAGTGTCGAAACCAAGGGCTTGCTTGGTACGGATGGCCGAAAGTACGTACTTGATTTGTACAGAATCACACCTCTTGATATTTCTTGGATGGAGGAATTCGGGACCGCTCTTGGAAGTCCTGAACATGTGAACGGAGCCAGCAAGAAAGCCTACCCTCACAGAATGACTGTTCTGAGGCCCGAACTTGTTGAGGCTTACTCAAAATCTAAGCTGCGGGAATGGGTGAACGGGGAGTTGGAGAAGAGACGTGCAGCTCAACCTGAAAAGCCCGACGGCAAAGCAACCGAAAGTGGGGCTACTAAGGATTCTACGGAGGATGCTCCCGAGGAAGAGAAGACTGTTACAACAACAGAAGAGACTCCCGACTTTGATAAGGAGCGCATCGATATCTCCAACTTCAGCTTCTCTCTGAATCCTGACGCGTTCAGCGGACAGGTACCAGAGACTGACTCCGATAAGGAAGAATTGGCCAACGATGAGCAGGATGTCAGACTTGCATGCGAGTTCCTCCGCGCAACTGTGCTTCCAGAGTTGATTAGCGATCTCAAGGAGGGCGACGTTGGCTTTCCAATGGATGGTCAATCATTGAGCCGATTGTTGCACAAGAGAGGCATCAACATCAGATATTTGGGTAAGCTTGCTGTGCTCGCTGAGGGCAAGAGACTTGAAAGTCTGCGAGCTCTTACTCTGCAAGAAATGATCTCAAGAGCTTTCAAGCATGTTGTAAGCAAATATCTTCGATACTTGCCTACGCCTCTGACTGCCTCTTGCATCGCTCATCTTCTCAACTGCTTGGTTGGGACTGGTCTTAACGCCAAGCCAAAGGCGGACGTTGACTCGAGCATGGCTGCACTCTACCCAGAGGTTTCACTGGACTTCCAAAATGTGTCTCCCGAGAGCTTGCGACAGGAAATTGAAGGGGAGATTCTGAGACGTTACCAATACGCCATCGAGAGCGCTTGGGCTACCAACATCAAGCCAGTCCAGCTTCTTCGAGAAGTATCGTTGAAACTTGGCTTGCAGCTGGAGTTGAAAGATTATCAATTCACTGCTCAGTCAACCAACGGCACTATCGAGCCTGCTGTCAATGTGCACGCCAAAGACAACGCACCAAACGGTGAGAAGACTAGCAAGAAAAAGAAGAAGGCTCGTGATGGATCTCCGGCTTCCATTGCCTCGGTCAAGGTTTCGACACCTCATACCTTTGTACCAGACGATATCGTCAATATCGTTCCAGTTATCAAGGAGGCATCGCCTCGAAGCTCACTCGCAGAGGAAGCTCTTGAGGCTGGCCGGATATCAATCATGCAGAACCAGAAAAAGCTTGGCCAAGACTTACTTCTTGAGTCTCTTTCTTTACATGAGCAAATATATGGTATCATCCATCCTGAAGTTGCTCGGGTTTACAACACCTTATCGATGCTGTATTACCAATTGGAAGAAAAGGAGGCGGCTGTGGAGCTTGCTCGCAAAGCTGTCATCGTTTCTGAGAGGACACTTGGTATTGACAATGCAGAGACTCTTCTGAGCTATCTCAACCTAGGACTATTTGGTCATGCCAATGGCGACACCAAACAAGCTTTAATCTACATCAAGCACGCCCTGGAGCTCTGGAAAGTCATTTATGGCCCCAACCATCCTGATTCCATCACCACGATCAACAATGCAGCTGTCATGCTCCAACACCTGAAGGAGTACCACGAGTCTCGTCTCTGGTTCGAAGCGTCCTTAGCAGTCTGCGAGTCTGTCTTTGGTAAGGACTCCATCAATGCCGCAACCCTCCTTTTCCAGCTTGCTCAAGCTCTGGCCCTCGACCAAGATCCCAAGGCTGCAGTGAACCGTATGCGTCAATCGTATAACATCTTCCTTACTTCCCTTGGCCCCACAGACAAGAATACCAAGGAAGCAGAAAGCTGGCTCGAGCAGCTGACTCAAAATGCCGTTTCTATCGCCAAACACGAAAAGGACGTTGAGGCTCGCCGTCTTCGTGCCGGTATAACACTTGGTCGAACTCGACCTCAGCCTCAAGTCGGCCAGACAGCCGAAGCTACTTCTGGCCGTGACCCTCGCAAAGGGCTCGATTCTCGTAGCATCGACGAGCTGCTCAAATTCATTGAAGGCGACTCGAAGTCCAGCACACCAAAGAAGCGTCCTGGCCGCAACACCAACCCCAAGCGACGCGGTGGTTCCAGCGCTCCTGTATGATAGAGTCATGAGACATAAATAGCGGATACGGGGATCGAAAATACAAGGGCAGGTCGGCAGGAAGCATTTGGGCGGCGCATAAGCTCTTTCCGGAAGCTTTGTTTGATAGTTTTTACTGTACTGAATATTGTTTGGCGGTAGTCTGTACTTTATGTGTTCGTTTGTGTGTACACCACAGAGGAACTTGGGCATCCACTCTCACGACTGATGAGCAAGAGTTTGCATACTTGCACTGTAAAATAGGTGCTGCGCTAAGTCATATAGCACAGCTGTAATTAAATAGACATATCCCTCCTCATACTAATTCACTGCTGACGTATTTCTGGACAACTCAATCAACTTTGCATACTGAAAGGTTTTCGCCATCGTAGCTCAACTAAGCGAAAAGATGTCAATACAACATGAGCTGGCTTCATTCCAGCTTGATCTGACTTCCTCTTACTGATGACAGTGTTGTGATAATAAAACTAATGGGCATCAAATTATCATATTGATCAATCCATGCAGGTAGGTATTCGTTCGCCTTCACCTGGTGGTCCTGAGATCAAGGCCCGGCTCCACCAGTGTCCCCTTCGCACGTGAATTCGTATCTGTGCCTTTTCATCATCTGAATATTGCGTACACAACGTGGATTGTGAAATGTCTGCAATCATGAATTAGTAATACTCTGAGCATCATGTCATGTTATCGGGAGAGATTCTTATCTCGATGCTACAAAGCATAATCATCGCGCGAAGGGAGTGGTTAGCACCCTCGGCTCATTGAAGAGAACAGTGGTAGACTCACCTTAGAATACATACCGAAAACATTCCACCAAAAGCACTAGATCTAGGCCCGCACATTTCGAGGCGACTTCGATGACAACACTCAGCTAAAGCGGTCATGTCTCCACACCAATCCCACAGACTTCCAGAATTTGAAAGATACACGCAGGGGAAAAGCCGAAGTCAATATTGCCATCACGTGACCACAAGCGATGTCTCCCCCGGGGCTTGGCAGGAGGATGCAGCAGCCCGCAAGGCAGAGCAGGCGTCAGCAAATGCTGAAGACCAGAACATTGAGCAAAATGGAATTAAATATACATGTGCATCATGTCCTTTTCGAAGAGGAGCTAGCCCATGCGGAAACATGTTGTAAGGATACTGAATCTGCATAAAGAGCCTATGACGGTGACTGTTATTGTTGCGAACTGGAACCAATGAAAATCACGCTAAGCAGACTAGCTGGAAACCCTCGCTCGCCTCCAGATCAAAATCAATCAATACTCACCACAGAATTTGTCGAAGCCGCCTTGCATCGCGCCATTCCCGGTGAACGCTGCCTCGATACAACAATCCTCAATCACTTCTCCGCCCGCGACTCCTGCGAAGAGTCCTGCACATCTGCGAGCCCTCCTACTCCGGTCCCGGTCTGGTCTGATAAAGTTTGTCATAGGACGATAGCGAGACGACGCGAAGCAAACACCTCGTCGCGGAAATCGCGAACTACGAAGCCGCAAATAAGGACCTCAACATCGACCACAATCACGACCACGGCCTTGACTGCAGTCTTTATCGGGCGATTGATTGCTATTGTCTGTAGCATACTCATAAATAACCCCGAACTCGCTCGCCCTGCCTATTGAGGTTCGCCCACCCAAGGAATGACACCTTGTCGCAACCTGTTCTCCCGACCCCATTCTGCCTTACAACAAAGACACTGACGTGCCGTGCTACCCCTAGACACTTTTCGAGAAACTCTATCTGCGCAGAAGGTCCCACCGACACGATGCCTGTCTCTACGAAACGCTCAGCGCGCGCCCGCAAGGAAGTCAACAAAGATGTCGAGGTTCCCGACTCCTCCCCCTCCCGCCCCGCAAAGCGAAGAAAGAAGGACAAGGTGAGTCGAGCTGACTGCGCATACTCGATGACCATTCTGATGGCTTTGAAGGTCGAAGAAATAGTCGAGGAGCCCGCTCCAGAACCCCAGCAAGAGGAACCAGAGCCGCTTCCTACCAACCGCGCCGACATTCCCATGGACGACGACAAGTTAATCGAGACCGTTATCCCCTTCCTCGCTATGCCTCCTCGATTTGTTCAGGTTGCGAAAGATCACACCAATGACAAGTTCAAGGAAGCTCCAAATCAATCCGTTACTGCTTACGCTAAGCTGGCTGGTAAAGACTGGTCTTTCTATGTAACTGTTGTCAAAGTTACCATCGGTCGGCCACCAGAGGGGGATCCAGCAGCACCATCGGGCGAGAGTGCTGGTCAATCATCCACAGCCCCTCCAAAGGAGAACACTATACACATCGATCTTGGACCGAACAAGGTCGTCTCCCGCTCCCACTCCGAGATATACTACGACAGCGAGACGGAGAGTTGGGTCTTGCTTGTTCAAGGTCGCAACGGTGTCAAGATTGACAATGAAAATTTTCGTAGAGGAGACCGACACATCTTAGTCAACGGAGAAGTCATTGAGATTGGTGGCGTTGAGATGATGTGGGTCATGCCTACACCCAATGGAACACTACAGGTCCACGATAGGTATCTACAGAGAGCCGGTCTGATCCAAGTCGTGGATGATGACAAGACACAAGATGGATCCCACGGTTCATCTACGTCCGGACACCTCCAGATGCCCTTGAATGGCCAGATGCCAATTGCCCCTGCTCCTCCCAACTATCGACGCCCAGGAACTCCCATCAGTGCGAGAAGCAAGGCCCCATACTCATTAGGAAAGTCTCCTGGATATCCTGGCGGAACTATGCTCATGAACTCCGAAGACATCGACTACAGTCTTGATGCGAATGGCCATTTGAAACCCTCGTACAGTTACGCCCAGTTGATAAGCCAGGCAATTCTGCAAGCCGAAGGCGAGAAGCTCACGCTTGCTGGCATCTACAACTATATCACAGATAAGTATGCTTACTATCGCCAGCAGCTTCCTAGTGGATGGCAGGTCAGTTCAGTCATCAAACATCGACATTTATTGGCTTGCTGATTGTTCTGCAGAATTCTATCCGCCACAATCTATCTCTAAACAAAGCCTTCGCTAAGGTGGCTCGCGAAACCGATGAACCTGGCAAGGGTATGAAGTGGCATATTGTACCCGAGATGCGCGATGATATGGCCAGAAGTTGTTTCCGAGGCGGTCGAGGTGGACACCGAGGCTCACCTGGCACTGGTTCACCAGCTGCTTTCGTGGCTCGAATTCCCAAAGATTCAACTCAAAAGTTGAAGCCATCTCCTGCCTCGCCTGGCTTGAGTTCATTCAGGTCAAACGATCCGCAACAAACGCCTGACCGAGGACAATTGTCGCGATCGATGGAGGATGTTCCTGGTGATGGAAGTCCGCTCCCACGCCACAAGAGACAGCAGGGGAATTCGTTTGGTCTTTCTGATGATACTCCTGGATCTCCACCTACTCTTCCGTCTTCTATGGTGCATGAAGAAAGCTCGTTCGTAACCCCCGCTCCTCATCGTGTTCATCCCCGTCTTGCTCCTCCAAGCACAGCTCAACGACCGAGTCAACATATGCCAACCAGTTCTCCAGCTCCCTTTTGGAAATACGCGGACATCGGCAACACGCCAATGAAGGGACCGTCGTTTGACCTGAGTCCTGTCAAAGGCTCAGCTGGCGGTCCCCATCTCCCTCCCAGCAGCAGCCCTGCACCAGTCCGTCGATCATCTGCCGCTAGTCTAACTCGAAACGTTCTACCAGTAAAGCAGGAAGAACTAGAGGAAATCGAGGACGAGGATCAGGGCTTTGATCTCACCAGGTATGTCGTCCGTTTAGAGACGTACGGCGTGCATTCGCTAATCATTCTCACAGAGGCTTTCAGAGTATCGGTTCTTATCATGCTCCTGCTGCTACTGGTGTACCTGTTGCTGGAGCCGGCCAACAATGACTTACTCTTTCTCGCCTAAATCCGTATCTGTCCTATGTGTGCGTGCGTGCTTTTCATTACAAAATTTGGCGTTGTTTTGTCTCCTGGAAACTTCCTGCAGTGGATGGACGTGGGAAGTCCTCATTACAGTCTCTATTCTGCCACAATACTGCATAGCGAAGGTGGTCACCTGACGGTTGTTTCTCACGGCCATAGTTTGTAACAAAAGTTTTATGGAGTAATGGAACTAGTTGTCTTCTGGGGTGGCTGGTGTGGTCGCTTGGGTCAGCTGTACCTGGTGTTTGTAGGTGTAGCAATCGATCGAACACACTAGTCTATGCACGATGATAAATGATAAATTGCATGGCACGGTCTGAGCTTTCCGTATCTTCTGCCCATTTGAAAAGATATGCTTGCCAACGGTCATTTCAATATACACTTTTCTGTTCTTTCATACCTGCCAAATACCGCCCCCAACAAAGGCCACAACAGCCCTAGAACAGGTGTTAATTGACTGGGTGATGCTGCATCTGTACACATAAGGCATTTCTACAGTTCGATTTGTCCAAGTAGAGCGTCATATGGAAATTGAGTGTGTCACAGTACAGAAAGTTGGTCTGTACCAGGCGCTCGGTTCACTCGTTCCGCAATCGACTCAAGCCCCACGTCCGCGCTCTTGGCGGCTTGATTCTCGAAGCGCCCTTCCCTTCTCTGGCTTTGTAAGTCACATCATTCTTGCATGGTCTTGCGGGCCGGAGAAAAGGCTCCACCGAATCAACTGTGTCTGTTGACCGAGCTCAGCGTTTGGGTTAATGCTTCTCTGAAAAGCCACCAACTAAGCGTCTTCCTCCTTGTGGGCAGCGAACGATACCCATACTCTTTTAAATATTCCTTGGTAGTTCCCACACGATCCTGGGCGTATTAGAGTTGTTGAAACACCCTGAATCCTAATTCTGTGACTGTCTATCAAATCTCTAGCCGCCAGAGGTAGAGAAGGCTCGGGCCGCTCCATTTGTTGTTATCTAATTGCCCTGCCGTAAGTCAACGTTTTAGATTCAGGCAGGAATCGACTTGCATTTGCTGAACTCACTACATATGACATAATGCATGTGAGCGCTGCAAGGCTACGCTCATCCTCCCTTCCGCATGCCCTTTCCGTCACGACGGGAGTATTGTTGGAAGTGTTGTGTTCGATGATTTGCCGAGAGGGTTGCCGGGAGCTTCGACTCTGTCCAGAGGCAGGATCTGGGTGGGTCAACACGGCGGCGAGAACAATTCGATGTCGCAGTAAGCATGTGCAAATTAAGGGTTGTTCACATTGAATCGAATAAGACCACATCTGAAGGCTACAACGCAGCAGATCTGAATGACGTGTTGGCCGAATCATTTGGGAAGAAGTAGCCTCGAAACTGCTACACAACTCAACACTCGTTACACAGAGCCGTGGCCAGGCTGTACGTGTCCGAATAAGATCAGTTGTTCATCTAACATAGAAGTAATCGAAATGCTGTGCACCCATATGGAAGTCGCACAAAGTCAAAATTCATCCGCCCCATCAAAATAAACAAGTTCTGTTAGCGATGCAAAAGACAACACAGCCAGGTGAGAGAACGAGATATCTGGTCACCAGTGAGAGTGGTTCTCATGTCAAATCGTCTCCTCCCGGACTGTGACAAGCTTGAATGACCTGTCTTCATGTTATTACCGCTTCAATGTTACAGCTCAGATCCGCGAATTCGATGCTTCAACAGTCATGTACGATTCGCACGGCAAATCCAATCACGCGGTCAGGAGACCACCTTTCAACATGTACTTCGGAACTTTGTCATTCCGCCACATGCCCCCCCTCCTTTACTCCCCGGAAGTCTGGATGAAATGTTGGCGAAAGAGCTCATCTGTGGAGCTGCCTCGATCAAGAATATTGACCTATTCTTAGCCAAAATTTGCCTGGTTAGAGTTGATTGAACACCACACCACGGCTTCTCGTATATCATTCGGCTAGAGGTTGTGAGGGATCGGGATGCCGAAAGCTGAAATTCGGCAGCAACGGGAAGTCATTCCTAGGCTCCACGGCGGTCCAGAAGAAGCTCTAAGGCCCCAATGGCCAGGCATTTGACGCCGTCCGGGGAGATGATCCGAACACCGAAGATGCGAACAGGACAAGGGCGGAACTCTGAATAGCTGCTTCTACTCGCTGATTGCTGGAACGAGGCAGAAGTTCCTGCACACTACTACCCCCGAAAGTACTTGCTCGCGGGAAGCAAGCTGTCAAGGCCCGGCGCAGGTCATCTCCTTTGCTTGTCGGCTGAGCTCATGGGAAGAGGTCCGAACCAAGTAAAGCAAGGTACCAACCACAGTCAAGTCTTGCAGGATTTTCATGACCTTCATCTCATGCAGGGTTCCGGTTTGTGTGCGTGATGATACCTCGATATACCAAAGCAAAGATGCTACTGCATTGTGAGCATCGCGGGGTGATCAGTAAAGATGGGATGAAAATTCGGAAAGCCGACGCGTGGAAGTGTCGTGCGGCCACCTGGGCTAGTGATGAATCGGGTCGAACTGTTACACAGGATCTTCCTTTAGATCGATCTTCCAGGTCTTCAGGTACTTACCAGTACCGCCGTGCCCAAGACCAGCAGCTGTTCAACCGCCACAGGCTTACCCCTCATTGTAACACACTCTCGGTAGTCGATTGTCCAGGGTCTTGCCGTCAAAACAAAAGAAATCCTTGGATACCAGAAATGCATGGAATTGGATGCAACGGACCTTTGCGCATAAATGGGATGATCAGAGTGTGTGGTCAGTCTACCTTTGACTTTGCCTTTTATACCTTCGCGTCCATTGTAACTGTCCAATAAAAACTATTGCAGGTCTTTGACGGCATTGGAGCAGATGAGAACGAGCGTACGGCCAGCCGCCTTAAGTGCACGGAGGTACGTACAGTACAGAACAATTCATGTCGCATGGCCCTTGTACTGGCTGCATCGATCTGCTGCCGCTGCATGGAGTCCCAACATCGGATTGGCTAAGCAAGCCCAAACAAGCGGCGAATCCGATCAAATCGATTCCCGAGAGAACCGTTGAAGATGACGGGCAGACGAGCGAACGGGAGGAAAGCGACATGGCTGACGACTAGTCGCATCGATTGGTTAAGGCAAGGCGAGGCAAGGCAAAGACAACGAAGGTACTGTACCTACTACCAATTGGCTGTACATGTACATATTGCGGATCCGATGCGGCACTATCTACTCGGATTGGAGGTCACATTTCTCACGTCGACTTTTCGTTTTCGAATGCTCACTCCCTTGTCAAGTGGTCAAGTTGTCAAGTATTCGAATCGGCAGGGAGAGCTAACATCGGTAAGTGGGGTCCGAGTTGTAGAAATTTACGTCAACCGATATGCGCTCTGTGGCCGGGTAATAGAAGTAGCCATCGGCCTCAAGCTCGAAGCATGCGCCAGGCGGTCTGGAGGAGAAAGAGAAGATTACCAAGGTGCCGTGGCGCCAAAGGTTCGACAAAGCCGAGCACACCGTCGGTGCTGTGGCCACTCGATTCAGGATAGCATGGAGCATGCGATGCGATGTGATGTGATGCATTCCGGAACGGCAGCACATGTGGCCGCCCAGCATGTCTTCTATTCTTCATCTCATTTCCTGGATGCAGGTAAGCCAGGACATACAGTAGGAGGAGGGAAGGATGATAAGGGAGAATGGGAAAGGGTAGGGTAGCGTAGCGTAGCGTAGCGTAGGTAGGGATGTGTGTGAAGTGTAACGGCGGTTGGTTGCGTACCTACAGATCGCACCAGGATCTGGATAACAGGCATGGCATTGGCAGACGTTTGCCCTTCCATGCGGATGGAGCAAGGGGCCTGGATGGCACAAGCAAAAAGTCTAGCGGGAAGGCAGGCATCTCGACTGGTGGTGTAGCGGCGGCGGAGGTGGAGGAGAGATGAATCGTGGGGGAGGGCTGGGCTGGGCTGGCCCAGTTGCAGAGCAGACGATTCTCACGATGTTGACGTCCATGTCCATGACCATGTCCTTGTCCTTGCCGGACGGCTAAGAGTGCGTACAGTAGGTAAGTGATGAATGACTGGTGAGCGAGCGAGCGAGTCGTGTTATCCCGAGTGGACGCCGAGCACGGTAAGGACATTGTTCCAGCGAAGGCATCTCAACATCGGCCAGACTACATCAGAACCTAGACTGGGACTAAGAGTTAGTCCTCCGTACGGTCCCCGTCCCCCACTTCGATTTCCACTTCCAAAGCTCCATGTAGCTCAGAAGCTCCGAGCCATATAAGATACCTAGAGAGATGCACACAAGGAACAGGATAGTCGTTGACCTACCAGTGGTAGTCCGGGACTCAACTTGACCCAGTCCAAGCCCACTCTAGAAACCTTATCATGCTTCAGTCCTCAATCTAGCCGCTGCCATGTCATAGCAGTGGCCCACTTGCTGCCGATGCTCGCCCTGCTACTATCCGTCCTATTTTCTCTTTATATTAAGGTGCGCTCATGACAAAACGTCCCACGTATTCACCCCGAATGTGTCAAGAGACGAAAGGAACACACAAAAAGCTCCGTCATTGCCCTTGAGAATTCAGTTCATCCGTGTATCCATGATCACCTTTGTCTGCGAAGGCTATCTACTTTACTTGATCCTCCTCTTCGATTAAGTCTTTGCGAAATCATTGTTACTAAGACCTCCTCCTTAAGCACTTGTCTCTTATTACTTGCCTTAGCTCGAAAGCATACATCCACCATGGCTCCTTCCGCTGTTACGGAAATTGCTCATCATGAGACTTCACCTGCGACTTCTCTGAAAGGCAGTCGACTACCCAGAGATCACTCCACAATGTCGAACGTGTCTAGCTCTCCAGACGCTCGAAAGAAAACTGAATTTCTACTTGATAGAAACCTACACAAGTCCTTTCCTGTTGTCATGAGCGCCAAAGGCAACTACCTTCACCTTACTGACGGGCGGGCCATCTTCGATGCCACTTCTGGAGCCGCAGTATCCTGCTTAGGACATGGCAACCAAAGAGTCATTGATGCTATCACAGCTCAGTTGACAACCGGTGCCCCTTACCTCGCGTCAACCTTCTGGGGCTCAGAAGTTGTGGAGAAGCTCTGCAAGGAGTTGATCGATGGAACCGAAGGAAAGCTGGCCCGAGTCTACTTGACTGGTTCAGGTAAGTTCCATGATACCGTGACTACTTGTAATGTACTGATACGCTACTAGGATCCGAGGCAATGGAAGCAACTATCAAACTTGCTCGCCAGTACTTCTATGAGAATGACAAGCAAACTTCTCGTGTGAACTTTATTGCCCGCGAACACTCTTACCATGGCAATACTATTGGTGCTCTGGGCATATCTGGCCATGTTGCCAGGAGAGCGCCGTACACACCCTTCCTAATGGGCAATGTGCATCATGTGTCTCCTTGCAATGCGTACCGGCAACGCCAAGAAGGAGAATCTGACGCTGAGTTTGTGGCTAGAAAGGCGGCTGAGTTAGAGACGAAGTTCCACGAGCTAGGCCCGGAGACAGTTATCGGTTTCATCGCAGAGCCAGTGGTGGGGGCCGCCTTAGGCTGCGTTCCATCTGTCCCAGGCTACTTGAAGGCCATGAGAGACGTCTGCCATAAGCATGGAGCACTCTTCATTCTCGATGAGGTCATGAGTGGTATGGGCCGTTGCGGTACCTTGCATGCTTGGCAGGATGAGGATGTTGTTCCTGACCTCCAAACGATCGGTAAAGGGTTGGGTGCCGGTTACCAACCCATCGCAGCAGTCTTGATATCCCAAAAAGTTGTCAATGCATTGCTGAATGGCGGAGGCCAATTTATCCACGGGCAGACATACCAAGGAATGCCCATTCAGGCGGCCGCGGCTTTGGAGGTCCAAAGAATCAAACGCGAGGAGAATCTGATAGAGAATGTTCGAATTCAAGGTGCCTACCTCGAGAAACGTCTCAAGGCCCTCTTGGGCGCCCATCCGAACGTTGGCGATATCCGAGGCCGAGGTCTCTTCTGGGGTATCGAATTTGTCCAGGACAAAGCGACTAAAGAGCCATTTCCCTTGAACAAGGGAATTGCTCAGAAGGTTCATGATACTGCGATCTCGACTCCTTTCAATATGACTATGTATCCGGGCACGGGCACTTTCGATGGTATCTCGGGCGATCATGTCATTTTGGCGCCACCTTACAACATCACACAGGCTGATGCCGAGTACATTTCCCAGGTCACATCAGATGTCGTCCACCGCGTCTTCCAATAGATCAGCAATTTCGTGCTCTTTTGACGCGTCGTTTGGGGGTCTTCCTTTCTTATTCTCTCTCAAATCTTCTTTTCCACGGTGGAATCTTTTGCATTTGCACTCCATTTGATGATTGACGGTATCCTTGAGCTTCTTTAAAGACGGAGAATGAATCGCATAGATTAGATATCGCGTGCAATCCTTGATTGAAATATCATTACCACCTTATGTGAACACTTAAATAATCTTGATCTGCTTCAGCTTAGCTAAGTTCCATCTTTCGCCCACGGTTGCTGGGTGTCCTGCATGCAGTGACATTAGCCATGTGGTGTTTTGTTTACTTCTCGCGGGCTAACAGTCGGAACGCAGATTCACCACACTCCTTCCTCACTAAAACACGCGTCCAATTCCTACTACATATATATACAGAACAGATCGTGTTTTGATATCTACTAGCAACCATGCCCGTCGTCGACATTTTTCTCAATCCCCTCGACGGCACCAATCCCAACTTCATCGATCCAGAAGACAGAAAGGCCCGGGAAGAGCAAGCTGAGAACGTTGGCAAACATAGAGATTCTAACGTCGAATTTGAGCTTGCTACGCCACCGGACAGCCCAAGTGCTAACTTGAAACCTGGAATAATTGCGTATGTATATTTCTCCATTGATCCTCTCAGCTCTCGATGTCAGTTGAAGAGATACTGAATACTTCGCCTCCCAGATCACGTCATGCGCCATTCACAAAGTACTCCGCCTGGGGAGAGGTAGAAGGGTTCACAAATGCTATACTCGCCGAGGTTGGTCCACAGACATATCCAGCCCTCTTTCGGCCTATCATAATATTGCACGATCTCATTTGTTAATCGGAAAGCGGCTGCTAAAGTCTTCTTAGCTAGAAGACAACTTCAGAGATAGTAATCAAAGCCATGCTGAGCGACATGCCAAAAGCCAGGCTCAAGGCCCACTTCGGGGATCCAAGTGCCTCAGATAAGAACCCTCTCAAGACTGTCATATACTCGAAGTCCCGCGAACTACTCGAGCAGGAGGAGGGAATGCGTGTAATTGCTGCCGCCGCTCGCCCAAAGGAGTATCAGGCCAGACTCACCCCTGCCGGCAGTAAGTGAACACATATTCCTTGTTGCTAGACGTATGCGAATTGGGACAACACTTCTTCACTGAAGACCTTTATCACTATACGGTGAGCGCATAATACGGATGTACTACAACCAGTTGCTGTGTTTAATGCTCATCTGTGATCAGAAAAACGAGCAATTTGTAGTATCTTTCATCCACAATTGCCTTTTTCAATGCATTCAGAGACCTTCGCTGACCATCTAGCCCGAAGCGTACTCGTAGCTCATATCACCCGACTCGCAAACACACATGGAAGTTCCCAGAAACCAAAAACAAAGGAAAGCTCAGAGCCCGCAAGCAAAAGATGGTTGGAGCTAAAGCTTCCAATGCCCTCAAAGCACCATCTGGGGACCAAGACAAGACTTCGTCTATAGGCAGCCTTGCAAGCAAGATGATCGTTTCGGACGATGATGATAGCCTCGATTCTCTATTTGAAGAGGCTTCCAATATCGAGGAATACGAAAGTGATGGACGCGAGCTAGACCACGAGAGAAATGTTGCTCGCCGAGAGATGGTCGACCTTGAATCCGAAGGCGAAGGTGGAATATTTCTTGCTGGAGCTGACGGCCGTCACAGTTCAGTCACTGGCCAATCTGATGATGGACAGTCTGCTGGTGATAGCAAGATGTACAATGAGCCTATGCCTCTAGCTGCTGGTACCACCACCATGACAACAAGCCGCCAGGTTTCCAACAAAGTCAAATACTGGTTGAACGATATGACTGAAGCAGCTGCCCGAAGCAACGATATCGTTCTGATGAGAGCCCTTGCAAGTCTCAAGGGAGGCGTGACCATCGGCAACCTTGATCCAGTGGAGGAATTGCGTGTCCGCGAGCTGGTTGAGTGGTATGAAAGTGCTTACAATCATTGCGCCTACGTACACCAACGGTAGTCTGTAGCCGAACTTGTGAAATTGGTAGTGGAGCATGGCATCCTGATGTTACAATCCTAGACATCGCTAGGTGTCGTGTCTTTGTGTTATGGGACAGGTTATGATGATTGGGTTTTAGTAGTCTGTTGGGGCGAATATACTTGTCATGATATAATATCAGCATGGTGTGACGAAGATTCCCGGTGTATCAGAGCCTGAAATCAGCTCAAATCACCAATCTCTATCAGTAATGGCTTCTGATCCCAGAAACAACACTGCTCATCTTCGTTATCGTATGATATGCCCATTACATAGCACGACACTAACTTAGAAGTATATCAAGTCGCCAAAACTTCACTTCCTAGGCAAACTCGTCGCGCGGGTTGCTCTCCACTTCACGCACCCGAAGTAGAGCATTCTTCTTACACTAATATCATCAGCTCCATCAATGCAGAGCATATTCGGACCATGTATCAAGCACTTGTCAGCGCTTTTGCTGCCTCTTCAAAGTTGGGCAGCTTATCCGCGGCATCGGCAATAGCAACCCATTTGATTGTGCCATCCTCACTCACAGAGAAGCTACCGCTTGTCTGCCATCTCGTGCCACCCTCGGTAGGCTTGTTCCAGATCCCCTCTTTCTTCCCCAGCGTATACACTGCATATAAAGACTACGGATTCAGCACATGCCATGTACTGGAGACTCCCAAACCCCACTTCCCGTACAGCTCCCGTTTGTCATCGACGATGATACGCACATTTCCCTTGCCACCTATGGAATCGAGCCAATCCTTTGTCGCGGGGTCGGATGAGTGAGACACTGCTACGAAATTCTTGGAGGGATCTTTCGAGGAGATGTCGCGGAGGTTGCGGAATGTCTTTTCGGCAACTGATATGGAATTAGCTGTGTGCTTGCCGCAAGGAGATCTCGGGAATCGTGAGATTACAAGGGCAACACAGTGTCGAAGGAATGTAATAATAGTTGGCTTTCTGTCCGAACTTGGCAGCGAGAGCTTTGATGACGAAGGTGCTTTGCTCCAAATCTCAGGCACTGGAGATGTGCTGACAGACTTGGGAAATGCCCAGCTGCTTAGCTCTTGTTGGAATGTCATATCGAAAGCTATACGGACGAACCAAGTAGTTAAACTTATTTCGGGTAATGAGATGAGGCGCAGACAAAAGGGAGATGTTGAGACAACGAGGAGAATCCAGAGGATTGTAAATGATGACGAATGAATCAATGCGGGGTTCGGTTTAGAGGAGCTACTGAGAGATTCCATCTCGAAATGTACTGATAGAGACTGGTGGCATGAGAACTACCTGCTACCATCTGGGGAAATGCTCAGCAATTTCAGAATTGACTTCAATACCTTCTTTAAGTTAGTTGTTGATGCTGGTTGCATGCTTACCGTGTCTCGCGAAGAGATGTACAACTTGGAAATCGATGTGATGCTCACGTGACCTCCGCAACCTCATCTTGTGCAAAGGCCCGGTCAGAGCCTTGGAGTGAGCCGCAGCCTTCCACCTGGTTATTGGACTTCTATAATTGCTCCGTGACGCTCCGTGAAGAGTGGTTTGGACGAGCTTGCCGGACTGATAGCGACCTGCCCTTCATGAAGTGGACGTAGGGATCTCCGCCAAACCCGACTCCAAGTGCACTTGACCTGTTGACATTGATATCAATTCTAAGCTCATGCTCTAGTCGTCGAAAGCATGCACGAAATCATAACCCTTCAACTCGGGCAGAGGAGTAATTATCTTGCCACGCATTTCTGGAACACTCAGGCGAGGAACATTCTTGCAAGTTCATACCAAGTCTAACACATTCCAGGAATCATACTTCACCTACTCCAAGGATGAGGAGTCCTTAGTCGACCACGACATCCATTTCCGGCCAGGCATAGGAGCTGATGGTGGTGAGACTTTCACTCCAAGGACGCTTATATATGACCTCAAGGGGGGTTTCGGCTCCTTGCGAAAGATCAACGCCCTGTACGAGATAGAGGAACCAGCAGCTCCGCAAGGACTATGGTAGGACTACTTCAAAGCTGAATTTTCAGACTCTGACATTGATCAGGACTGGCCCAACGATCATCCAGCGACAGGCTGCCATCGAACAGAGCGCTTACCAGCACAGTCTTGATCAAGGCGTGGACCCACCACCACTGAGCACCGAATCTGTGAGATACTGGTCCGATTTTAACCGCGTGTACTTTCATCCTAAGTCAATCATCCAACTCGATGAATATGAATTAGGTTCAGCGCTTATGCCCTTCGAGAATTGGAATGTTGGAGAAGAGCTCTTCAGTTCCCTTGACAAAGAACACGATGTCTTGGACCGGGATTTGAGATCTTTTGCCGAAGAAGCAGATCATATGGAAGGTATTCAAATGATAGCTGGTGTTGATGATGCATGGGGAGGGTTTGCAGCAAGGTACATAGATCGAATCCGGGACGAATATGGTAAAACAACCGTTTATTTCTGGGGATTGGAAGAAGGTTTGAGGTCTGTCCCGAGGGTATGATTCAACCAGCCGTGGACTGTCGCATCGTGTGCCGCCGCTGACGTGTCGTAGAAGGAACGATTTACCCAATTGTCGAATACAGCCAGGTCTATGTCGGAAATTGCACCACAGGCATCTCTTTTCGTTCCCTTGACAATACCTCAGACGATGCTACCTAATTATGTCATGATCGATACAAAGTCCCGATGGCACGTTGGCGGTCTACTTTCCACAGCATACGAGACCATGACTCTACCTTCGAGGTTGCGATTAGGCAATGGCAGTCGAGCATCTTTAGACGAGCTCGTCAATGTTTTGAACGTCAACGGTAACCAAAATATTGCAAAGGTTCGCATGAGCATTGATCAGAAGGATGCACCAAATGGACATCATGGATCGGCCAGACTGAAAATACGAGCACAAAGCAGAGATACGAGAATGCCTTCCCAGGAGAGGCGGAGTGAAACGGAATCTTTCTCACAAGCAGATCAGGAGTTGAAGACTTTTGATATGGACTTCTTTCCTTCAGAAGTGAACGAACAAAGCCGAGGCCAACGAGCCGTGAAGGAGCCTCATGTGTTTGGTCAAGCCGAGACACACCGGGCTGACGACCAGAAGGAGAACGAGATTGGGGAGACTGCCGAGGAAGCTGGTCATGAAAGAGCACGGCGCCGAGCCGCTGGTCTGCCAATCATCCAAAGGTCAGTGAGGCCATTTCCCTGTTCCGTGTCCATTTCACTATCGAAAAGTGGTCCGATCTCGTATCTCCGCGCCATCCCCAGAATATCTCCCAATTTCTTGATTATGATCCTCGATGCTTACCAATCCAAATCTGCAGGACCAGAGTATCCTTGTCTTATCCCTTGCTTGACAGCTTTCCCCACATCTTTGCTCATAGTAGCACGACATCTTCGTTGAGAGTCAACACATCTCTATCAACCGATACGACAGTAGCCCTGAGAATCAAAAACCTCCAGTACATCGTTAGCAGAGCCACGGGCTTTGATGAGCGAGAAGCACTCAGCAATTCATTGGGTGAGCTAGCCGAAGCTTATGAGGAGGGCTGGGACAGTGGCACAGACAACGACGATGATGATTGATGGGACTGATGGAGGCTTAAGGTGCGGTGTACAGGACAGGACATGTGGGCTAACAAGCTTCTGTTGGTTCGCACTCAGTCATTCTGCACCTGATCACAAGTTTGCACTCTGCACGTAGTGGATGTCGATGCGTACAACCATTACAGTGCATTCATCGAACAATATGGCAGAGCCTAAACCACTCAAAGTCCTCTTTGGCAGATTTTCCTTTCTCGTCAAGATGAGATGTGATCCCTCCCAACGCCGAACCAACAGACACCAGTCCGTCATTCCGTACTGTACCAGGCTCCACCTAATGGCAGAGAGTCGTGCCACCGCAGCACACAGTTTTAAGGATTGAGCCGCTGAAAACTTCAACATGCCAACAACGCACCCAGACATTATAGTCTGGGCTGCATATTGAGGACGTTTATTTGTACGAATTATGGGCTTAGGGGTGAGAACATCTCCGTGTTGCCTGTCGGCATACAATTCTTCAGAGAGTGCGAGGCGAATATGAGACCTTCAAGTCCTCGATCACCTTAAATTCGTTACACAACTTTCAGACCATTACCCAAAGTAAGCGATCTTCTGGATCACCCTATGACGCAAGTGCTTTAATGCTCGTTCTGACTGCTCGCTGTTGGCACTCTCGCACTCTTCCTTTTCCCCGCTCTGATGAGCCAGAAAACTGGTAAGCGAGTATCAGAACCCCTGAGCTTAAGGTGCAGGAGGGACAGGGTTAAAGTGGCGCAAGTAGCGGGGGTGCTTTCTATTTTCGTGCCACACACACAAAAAAATGCTTTTCTGTCTGACCAGGCTGGTCGTGAGGCCAACTGCCCTGTGCAAGCATTTTGGGAGGAGGCGGCACGGCCATACATCCCCAACCACGGATCGAAAGCTCAAGCAAAGTCAATCGTCCTTACCTACAAAATGAATACCAGTTCAACGTCACTGCCTTCTAAGGACTGCACTGTACCTAGGTATTGCTTATTTCTTATTACTTCTCCAAGCTCAGTACTCGAAGTACCAGGCCAGGCTGTCCCAAACTAACATGACCCCACCTTTTAGACTTAACTGAGCCTTCTTGAGGGGGATCGCTGTTAGTGCGAGGTACGGGGGTGCAATCGCGGGTTAGAATCTCGTATCCCCCCAAAGACACACCGAAGAGTACATGACGCGCTGAACATTGGCGCTGGAAGACTATACCGAGACCGCACAAACCCAGTCATCACACCCGAAATCAAAGGAAAATTCCCGGAAAGCGAGATGTCTCATACTATCAAGAGCCAGCTGTCAGACATTACTACTGTTCTGTGCCGCTGAAGACATCTTCCGATATGCTGTGTTTTCTGTTTCCATGCAGCACAAAGGATCCGAAGTTCCTGAGCCAACCTAGTCACAGGAAGCCCGCCACCACATAGCAGGTGTCGTGGGTGACAACTCTTGCGCGACCCTTGAACAAGCTGACCTGTAGGTACCAAGCCCAATCCCTGCCAATGATGTCGACAGATAGTGGGTGGCACGGCGATGGGACAGGGGCTGTTCCTGAAAAACGATTGCCTGACAGCCAGCTCAGAGTGGCTGGTGATGACTCTTGGCTTAGGCGCATGCCCCAGCCAACTTATTTATTGTTGATATTCAGCTGCAGCAATAGAGCAACACCAATAATTCAGTGCAGCGAAGTTACGAAGGGCTGGAGACTTCACGGTTTATGGAAGTCGGACTTGTGAAGAAAATGCCAAGCGGCGATTTCCTCGAGTACCTGTCCTCGCGACCGTTTTTGCCTTTCCCCTGGTCTGCTCAAGTGCTGCTGTCCCGTGTGGGAGACCTGATCTCTCCATTAGTATGTAACTGCAGGCTATAGCTCTATAGTCGGGAGACTTTGCTGGATGAAGCTTAAATCGCCCAAAAACTTGCTTTCTATTCGGTCTACTTCGTTGTCCTGCAGAGTTTCAAGAAGTAGTCGGAATATCGGACAACACGAGAGGTGGGAGAGCTGACTCCCCTACCGTCTATCTGCAAGCATGAAGTCTGGCAAGCAGGGAAGCTGTTTGTTGCCGCATCAATCCATAGGGCACGGCAGGGAGATGGTGGCCCCCTGGCGACTTCCCAAGCGAAAAGCCAATCGATATCACATTTGTGCTTGGACCGCAGCGACGTAGCTCATGCAGCTATTGCCAGACCAACCAGCCATCCTGCAAAACCTCCTGGTCTACCCTCACAACCGCGACCCGGCCAGCAAAAAGCATGCTGCAATCATCGTGCAATCGGCTGCATCTCCCAGCCTGGCCCGCGTCGCCACTTTGATTGGTGATATTGATCACTGATGTACCGGATCCTGGCCAATCTGGTCGCCAGTCTTCCTCCATCATGTGAGGATCTCGATGTAGCAATATGCGATTCCCCCAGCCCAGTCTTAGCCCTATTTGGGAAAGTATCACCGGTGTGCTCTTTCTTCGTGATTCTTTAAGAGACAAGGTTTCCCGCCTGTTTGTCTTCCTCATGCTCCTTCACGTACACCAGCCTTCTTTTAAAACAGACTGTCCCAGCCTCCAGCAATAGGTAACTCCTTCGCTACGGTTACTTAACACCTTCGCTATTCTGCTTGAGATACCTCGTTCGTTCTCATCCAAACATCATTCGCTATCCCAACAGTCTTCATCCAATCCGTCAACATGAAGTCGTCCTCGATCGTGTCCCTCGCTGCTTTAGCCACCTCTGTCGCTGCTACGTGGGGTAAGGAGTATACTACAACGACCGAGGTCTATGTAACTTATACAAGTCTATGTCCGGTCACGACAACGACGTGAGCACCTCTACTTGCTAAATCTACGAGACAGAGCTGATGACTACATAGAACGGAAGGTGGCAAGGTCTACACCAAGACCTACACAACGACTTCGACTGTGGTCGATCGTAAGTGAATCTGTGTCTGCACTTCGGTTCTTGGGCTAATCAGGTATCTCAGATGTCCCAACCACCATTGTCGAGACTGTGGACGGTCCAGACAGCACGGCGTATACTAACATCGGAGTAACCTCGACAATCACAAGTCTGTGTCCTATTACAGAGACGAAGACAATCGCTGGGGATGTCGTCACTGCTACATGGACATCGACGTTGCTTATCTACACGGTTGTGCCAACCAAGGTGGATGTTTAGTGAGTATTTTGATCTCGGCTATTTTTCTCGACTAACGGCATTCCAGCACCACTCTTGCACCCACCACCAAGTACATCGAGACCTACGTCTACCAAACATCGACATCGCTTTGCCCAATCACTGAGACGAAGACAATCTCCGGCAAGCCAGTGGAGGTTATCTACACCTCGACTAGCTTGATTGTTGAGAAAATGTGAATATTCCCTCAACCATGAACTTGGCCAAGACTGATTATATAATCCAGCCCAACCACGATCTACGAGACCACCACTCTTCTAACTACATGTTATGCCACTGTAAGTTACAACCGAGATACGTGAGATGAATTGTACTGACGCTTCTTGCAGGAGGATGTGTACACTACACTTTCCAAGTTCGAGACCTACTACGTCACGATTTCTGCCGGCTCGACAATCTCGGTATATATCACGGAAACGAACACAGTTTTGTTGACATCTTCCTACACAATCACCAAGACACTGGAGCCACCCACTGTAAGCCGAAGTTCCTAGTTAACCCGAAATGATCAAAAGCTAACAAGCCACGTAGACCAAGGCTACTGTCTTCGTTCCGATCACTCTTGGGACATCTATTCCCGTGACTGAAGTAATCACGATTCCTTCTGAGATCACTGCTACTCTTCCAGGGTCGTCGGTCTTCACCACGATCCCCGTGGTAACACAGAGCACCGTTACTGCTCCTCCAATCACAGTCACACCAATTCCAACACCCTCTCCAACATCTTCTGCCCCTCTAGAGGTCTCTAGCAACGCTGCGCCTACCAATGGTCCGTTTGCTTTCGCGATTGCCGGGGCCATGGCAATGATTGCGCTCGCATAGATTTCTCTTTCTGGGTGAAAGATAGGTAGCATGAGATGAGATTTCATTTGAGCTACGCCTCTACGCACACACGAATTACGACCTTATGGGTACTACACTCCTTTTTAGCGCAGCATTGATACACCTTTTGGACTGGGAAACGGCGAAAATGAATGAATGGATGGCATGGTTATGGGGTTCAAGGAAACACGAAAGAATGGAGCACCTGGAGTCGGTGCAGGGTGTTTAATGGGAAATGGGTGTTGATAGGTCCCGCGGGATCACTTAATTTCTATGTAAATATTAGATACATGACCTCCTGATAATGATATTTAGTAAATCTCTCTTAGATACTACGCAATGTGCTCCTACACTCGCGAGGCACGAAATGAGCAACTTGAGCCTGGTTGGTCCCCACTGAAATGCGTTTCCTGCCCCGGATGCAGCGTCAAATGTCAGCGAAGCGGCTGAGAGTTTCGAAATAACCGCTTTCAAGCAAAAGAGTATTCTTTATTGGTCTATTTTCTTGAGTCCATAAAAACATTTCGGCCAACAGATTTCCGCCAATAGATTCCATCTTCCTGGACTGGCTAGAAGACTTACCTTCAGCACGAATGTCCAAGACGAGTATTGTCTCCAAAGAGCAAACGAGTTGGTCAGTGACCATCCTTCTACAGCGGCAATCGGTGCTTTGCAGTACCATGTATGTTACTAATAGAATCTCAGCACATACCGGAAGGGCTTTTGACGATTTGTAAGTGATAGCAATTTCCAGAAGTACTTGACTTCGGCTTCAGCACATTGAAGTTGCATTACAGGTAATACTTTCTTAGCTGTTAATGTGGTTGATCTACCCCGAACCTATATTCACTGCTTGCTCAGTGGGAGCTATCAAAGTCAACAAAGAAAAAGTTCGAAGTCATAATGCACGTCATCGCTCTTTCAACTGACCTACAGACATTACGTGGTTCACAAAGGGTAATGGAGTATACTACTCGTTGAATAAAGCAAGCTTCAGAACAGTAATACAATACATCCAATACAGCAAAGAGAAGAACACGCGGCTTCGAGATTTACTTATTCAGGTGGCCAGCATGGCCGAGATGGAACAAGCGTCCCAATGGGATTGACAGTGTAGCTGACAGGGCTCAGCCGGTATTGAACAATCTTCACCACCACCACTTGCAGTAACGTCAGCTCCTTGCCTTATTGGAATTTAGTAGCATCACCATGTTGTACGAGCTGTTTATGTTGATATAGAATAAGTGTCGCTTCCATCCACTGGGGCAAGACACAAATTGCCTGGTCTGCCGCGCCAACAGCTCTATGAGATCACAAGCTAGTACACAGCATATGCCACCGCCCAATTCCCATACCAGAATGGAACGTGGTGCTCGTTCGGCGATAACTAGCGGAGCTCCTGTTACGCAGCTGACTGGCTCAGCGCAAGTCAACAACACCAGAGTTGGACTGCTAGCCGACAACACATGTTACCCACCCCATACGGTATATAACCACCGCGGTAGTGAAAGGTACAATCTCTCACCGCAAGTGATGCGATCTGGGTCGTCCAAAGAGACCGGTGCTGATATGTTGACAAATGATTATCGTACGCCACTGCCGAGCGGCCAAGATCACTACTGTGAGAGATTCGCTCTGACGCCAGAAGATGTGTTCCGATCAGGACCAGGTAACAATACGGAGATTGGTGTGATGACGAACAACTACCGTACCCCTATACAGAGCGACATAGACCACTACTGCGAGAAACTCGCCTTATCCCCAGAGAGACATCCCGAAAGGAATCGAGAAGTGCGCTGCCGAGGCCGAGGGACATTGCAAAAATTGGCTCCAGCCGTTCGAAAGAGGCGTTCGAGATGGGTCACGACAGAGAGTCCGGAGTCTTCGTCCGAAGATGAGCACGCAGCCAAATCCCGACATGGTCGAAGGCCCCGAGCTAATGAAAATCTCAAATTTCTGCCAAAGCGTCGTAAGAATTCGAATGAGCAAGAGCGTATGAAGCAGGACCTCCCACATAAGCATGCTCTGGAAGATAAGGTAGCCGAATTAGAAGCTGCCACAGTTGTTTCAGCATGTAAAACTCGGCTCGGGCCCTTCCCACAAGACACCATCGTAGTCGACTCCTCGTGTATCACAGCCCCGACTGCTACTGGACCACAGACTCTCACCGACACCACCAGAGTGCATAGATCTGTTGGGCTAGCTGAGAAAGCACACAGGGCATCCGTCAAGTTGTCATTGAATGCCATCGCGGCAATATCCGTCAAAGTAGACGATGGAGCCAGCAATTTAGATGCAGAAGTAAGTCGGCTGACGAAAGAAGCAGCCGAATTGGAGAAGAGTGCGAGGAAACTCAGGGATGATGCTAAGAACTTGAAAATGAGAGCACGCGAGAAGAGTCAGCCTGGCCGTCCTTCAACGCCAGAGTTGAGTGACCTGAGCGAATTAGACTCATCGGAATTCGAAGAACTCTTGAGACACCCTCATCCGATTCAGATATGTCAAATAGATCAGCGACCATACAGCTCGACAAGTGAGCCAGGCCACAACGAACAATAGCACAAAGAGAATGAATGTACTTTACTCCCCGTGCCCCCAAAATCAATTGGTAAGATAATGTGAACCGCCGATTGAGTAATTTGCTGGTCTATATAAGCCGTGAGTGGGGTGGTTTTTGTGTAAACACACAAGCTTCACTGATGATGAGCAAGTAATATTTCTTGGGAGTTTCCCCGGTGCATTGCTTCGTAGGTTGATAGGGCTACAACCTTCTCGTTATGACTTCCCGGTAGACGACTGTACCGATTCCAACTATAAGCAGAATTCCATTGAACACAGCCATCATGTAGAATGGCGCGCCAACTGACAGGCTATCAAAAAGATACCCGCCAAGCTTCGTCAGCAGCAGAATGGCAGCTCCGCCTGACAGCGAGTATACACCCGCAATAGAGCCTTTAAGGTGGCTTCTGGATTTGGATTGCTTGGTAGAGGGGGGTACTGGGTGGGAGTGTTAGCGGTTGGTCCATATCACTGGCATCAGTGGAGGGACATCAGATATGGAGTTTGAGGTTCCAACACGTACAGGATGCAACAAGAGGTGCTGTCTCAACAGCGCCGGCTGATACTTGAACGCCACTGCTTTGAGCGCCATATAGTTGTCCGGAAAGATTGTATCCACCTTCATCACCTAGGACACCACGCCCGAGCAATCCAAGGCTACATACAATAGCACCAATCTGACTGATCCCAATCAGGGAAACGATGAGGAATACCACTGGACTTCCTCCTCTGCCTTTTACATCCGAAGGTTCAGGGCTTTCCAACCTAGCAAAGGCTGTATAGCCCACGATGCCGAAGATACTTGCCACTAGAAGCGGCACATTAAAACGGCGGTACTTGTCGGATAGATACCCGAAAAATGGGGCACAAAGGAGTGCAACAAGTTGTGATACGCCTGTCAGTTCCGCCGCCAGTACGTACGCTGCTCTGCATTCCTTCTTGAGCTCTGGGGATGGGTCGTTGGGAGATCCCTGGCAGAATCCATTGCGAATGAAGTATGCGTTCACATAGAGCGGGATAAAGAGTGAAATCCCCACAGAGGAGGCTCTTGCGACAAATCCTCCGAGATAGCCAAGACCAATCCGGGCATCTTTGAACCCCAATACAGTGGACTCCAACAGTAGTCTCCAATAGGGCAGGAAAGGTGTTTTGCATACACTCTCGTGCTCAGCCGAGCCCAGCGGTTCATAGTCCGAGGAGGATGACTTCCCCAGCAACAAACGCCAACCTTTTCCCTCTTCCCCTTGTAATCCTCGAAGTCCAAAGTAACAGAGACCTGCAACGACTAGTGATATGCTTCCCACGACGTAGAAACTATTCGCCACGGCCTGGCCCTGCGTGATTCCTTTCTTGCGAGAGAATTGAGCTGGTAGTGGCAGAAATATAGACAAAGCCACCAATGCTCCACATCCTGTAAACACGCCCACCAGACCCGCCAACCGTGGGGGGCTTGAGGATGTCGTCTCCGTAGAACTGATTGGACGCCCATTTGTGGTCGATGACCTGTTGTTGTATGTCGCGGGAGTTATGGTGGCTTCCGAATCGACGGACGCAGATATACTACGGCGTATAGCGGACCGCTGTATAGGATGGACGTCGTGAATTCTGTTTATATTGGGGGCAACTTGATTGCCTCCCGTCATAGAAGGTAAAATCGCAGTAACCATGGTGGCCCTAGCAGATCATTAGTCAAACAGATCAAGTGAAGCATTAGATTACATACGTGGCAGCTCCTCCCACGCTGAAGAGTATCCTTGCGACCAGAAGCTGGGGATATACATTCCGGGCTTGAACGAATATGAAGAGAGCCAACCCAACTATTGTATACCCCGCCACGCACACCAGACGCACTCCCAACCTGTCACTGGCGATTCCCCAAATCGGACACCAGACTAGCCTGCGATGATCTGGAAGTCAGCAAACCACCCTGTCGCCGAAGCTTATTATATGTATAGTACTCCTAAGGAACTCGATTGCGGAAATATGGCAAGACTGGTACGACGTACGCCACCAACTCATCAACGAATCCAAGTGTCCCAACCAAGTCGCCAACTTCATCTTTGACTCCTATGAGATCGGTAATGACGAATGAGACGCTGCTGTTCAGGAACACGAGGAAGGATATCGAGAAGAGGCATACTGCGAACAGGTATGAACACGCTTGCGTAGTCGTCGTAGAAGAAGCGAAGGGTAAGTATCTGGAAACGGTAAACATTTTGGGCCCGGTTCAAATGGCTACTGCCCTGTTGCAGATTCAATCGAAGCTCTGTGTCATGTTTGGCGCGCTCTGTTCAGTAGGAGCTTCGCTGACGTGCACATCAACTCGGGACTGGGAGCCCGCTAGCCGATAGAGCCCTGTCATTCTTGTTGATCCTCACATCAACAAGTACTCGGCTCAACAAAGGTGGGGGTTGTACTGTAATGTGCTACTGTAATGTGCTGAACACTTCGTGGTAAGGATCTCGGAATTGTTTCCAACGACTGTGGAATTTGCGACTGTTAATTTGGATATACGCACGGCGTTGCAAAACCAAAGCACAACGATGTAGTGCAGTTCTTTCCACTTGGTCTAGATATCGATCGAAGCCAATTCTCGAAGGCCTTTGAAAGAAGCATTAGACGGCTCAGGGAGATTTGCATCCATTCCCTTACTCTTTTTTCCTATCAACTACTTCTCCCCATCGTACAGATACACCTCTGCAAGTTCTTTTGGTGATTTTATGTTGAGCATTCTTTCTGTCATCTAGCCTAAATCACTATTCGCCGAGCATAGCAAAAGTATTGCATCCAAGCCATCCACCGTAACTAGTTGACTGTATTTCTGGTCGCTTTCATCCGGACGTTCCCTAGACAGGTCCTTATCCATCAAACAAAAGTAATATTCAGATCGCTAGCAATGTGCAGAGATCCCTTTTCTCTGCAATCATTGAAGCTTCCATTATTCCTCCTGTTTCCCGGAACACGAACATTTCAAGCAGCCCTACACATCGGGATATCAATAGAAGGAAGCACATATAATCGGACCTAACATCGAATTCCATATCATCTGAACGAATGTGGTACAGCGGTCCCTTTTGCCATGGAATCCGGTCATATCTGTACTCGCGCTTTAAGCGCTGTTGGCTTGCCAAAGCACAATTTCGATCATAATCAGCAGAAGGAAGAATTCACCGTCGAACAGTACGCTCTAGTCTTCGAAGCTCTGGAGGAGCGGTACTCAAGAATTGGTGCGCTATTAGAAGATGTGGAAAATGATCGCTCTATGGTCTGTGGATAGTATCAGAGAGGTTGTTCGGCAGCATGTAGTTGAATTAATTGGGATGAGAAAGGATTTGTGGAGGAGGTATTGGGGTATAAGTAAAGTCTAGAATGCCGCTTCTGACGCGAAGGATTGAGAGGAACAGAAGAATGGAATTGATAGGAATGTCCGCAATACGTGTGAATCATTCAAAATCTATGAAATTATATTTAGTAATTAGGAAGTGAGCTCGCCTATATGACCATAAGTTCGTGTTGATTAGAAAACGACGAATGAGCTCGCAAAGGTCCAATATCTTGCACTCATTTCCCAGTCATTGGGTGTAAGGCTTGCACCCTTTGGCATTGTGAAAGCAACCACGCTTCGGCACTTTTATGTTCAGTTCCTTCTGGCATCTTATATGCCAGGTAGTTTTTCGAGTGAGGTTTATGTTTGGCTTCAGATTTGTTGAAGCGTGCACGGGATCAGTGACGTAAGGACAGCCGCTCGCGAAGCGCGTTTGGGGAAGAGCAAGGGAGGTTTCGTGTCCAAACGGTGTAGGGAACATTCTCAACATCAACTCGAAGGGTAACGCCGAACTATTCTCCAGGCATTACTTCTTGCAGCTTCCAAAATGTCGAGCATCCCGGTCTATACTTCAAGCCCTATCAAAGCATCGAAGCCAACTGGCGCCACACCACAAACTATCAACGCGAGAGTGCAGCACTCACCTCTTGCTCCAACCCCAACTTCTGCCACCACTACAGCTTCAACATCGTCCTTGGCCTCGTCCTATCCTCCAGCTCAGCCAGGCACGATAGCAATTCCTGCTCCAACTTCTGCAGCTCAACAGCGCTATGCACCTGTTCAGCCAACTCCCACAACCAGAACTGACTCAGAACCTCCAGCACCGCAGCCTGGAGCTGTGCCGACGCCTCTGAATAGAAGTGCTGTTCCACCCCCACCGAAGGTGGGCGAAAGCTATCATCCTCCACAGCCATCCGGCACTTATACACACCCGCCTCAAATGTCATATGCACCGCCAACGACAACATACGGTTCACAAACTCCCAGTTCGCCAACGAACACAACAAATGCTCCGTCCGCGCCATACCCCGTCGCCATTCCATCTGCTGTAGGGGGCCCAAGGCGGAGCCTAGAGCACCCTCCTGGATACCACCAAAATGTTTATGCGTCAGAACTCACCAGCGATCAGAGACGGGCCCAAGAAACGGAGCGGGCAACAAACTTCTCTGGCCTGGCCTCTCATGATACAGGTACTGCAGGTGGATTTGATCCGGAGGGCGTTTGGAGTACAGCTAAGAAATGGGCACAAACTGCTGGAGAGAGAATCTCTGTAGCTGAAGCAGAAGTGTGGAAGAAAATCAATAAGGAATGAGGTCTTTGCTGTGGAGTCATTATCTAGACTCGGATTTTGCTCAAGGTTTCAGCCCCAGAAAGGATTAAGAAAACCAAGTTCCATGACAGCGAAATCCCACCTCTGGCCTAGCTGAGTCGCGTGCGAGTGCTACGCCTTGTTTCCCGAACCCCTTTTTGTGGTGTGAGAACTATCTCATCTACAAAATTACATATCTGTAAGGACATCCAATTTATGCAAGTGACCAAAAGCACTTACTGTACGAAGGACCGCGAAGTAGCGAAGTACTTCCCCTCACTGATTTTCGAAAATAGATTTTTTAGGGATTTCAGGGGAGCCGTTTTGGTATAGAGAGTTATTTTCTTGTCTCTTTTCAGTGTTTGCATGAATCACGACGCTGGAGCGGGCTGAAGCTATCGCGTCATTGACCAAACATGATTCAAGATAAGATGGATCATGGGGGCCTATCCTTGGGTACTGGGCCTTCGGTCACGTCGGCATGGCATAGCGAGCTGGACGCGTGGAACATTGTTTATCAGAAAACAGCCCAAGGGCTCCTGATTGGTACATGATCCTCATAAGAGCAGTGATATTGACAGAGATTATCAACTTCAGGCAGGATTCAACCAGCCCAATCGAGAAACAAATTCATGCAAACTCCGTTCCTCGCGCACGATTCCTTGCCATGCTGGCGACATGGACAAGCCCGGACGCACACCGAGCATCCCCCGCACGATCACAGTGAGTGGAACCGGCAGAAGGGTAAACGTCCTGCCGACTCTTTGGATGATCCGAAAGAAGAAGCACTGGTTGAGTGCTAATTTCATCTCATTTCGAGCATTATGGGGCAGGGACCGCGCGCCGAATGCCACAAGACTAACGGTCCGAACTCTTATATTCTGTCACTCCATCCAGTCTAATCCGACGAGGTGCGGCAAGTGCTCACTCTCGAGTTATGGTGGATCTAGTGCTGGCCCCGAGGGCACAGTCTGTCTTGCCCTTTTGTCTTGTCAGAGCATTTGAAATATTTGGCCATGTCGGTTTGATCTCATGACTTCGCGACAACAGTATCAGATCTTGGCCGAGCAACACGCAGCTGTGACGTCGAGTTTGGAAACTCTGCAGAGCTTCCTAGTTTTGTTCACTACAAACGAGTCGAGGCTGGCCCGGACTCTGCTGATGGAGGGGTCAACAATCCTTGTCGCCTCGTTTCAAATTGGATCCTCAAACTCGCTTAAGTAGCCCCTGGACCCGACTCCACAAGTACTAACCAACCTCACCACATCTTCAGCACAACTACAAGACAACCTGAAACTCCTTCACAAAAAAGCTCGATGTTGTATATTAGCATTCTGTTGATTGCCCCTTTCCAGAGAAAGTGTGTGAAAGCTTTAGCTGTTGGAGATATTGTTAGCCTTGCCTCTCGGAATGTCCGCAACATACTGTAGACTCATTGACGACTCCCCGCTAAAGTCCTTAACAGGGCTGATATGGCGTGAACAACAAATCGCAGGCTCCAGGGACACCCCAGACGGCGTGGAAGATCCTCAAACGGGCCAGATCTTGCGACCAAACATCATCCTTGCCGGTGATGGTGGTTGGCGGCCAGATGGCTGGCGAGAGATACACTGGACTGTCCCATTGGGCAGCCTTTATTTCAAGTCGCTGAGTAAAGATCAGTCAGTCCCAGACTCCGATGTGCTTGTTACAAAACCCCTTGTTAAGCTTGTCTGCCAAGTCCCAATCCAAAGTTGGAAGACAGACAGTTTGGTGTGCCTTCTTCCGTACCTGACATGCGTCGGCCAGATGCATCACAATCGTCCTCAGCATACTCTTCTAAGCCTGGCGTACCCTAGATAAGGTTGGAGAATCGCGCAGTGGCGTCGCCTTGAGACGAGACAAGCCACCCCCTTCCAGATGCTCCCGCTGGCTGGATGAACACATTGCAGGTTCTGTTCCACGCAATGCCTGTATGTTACGATTTCTGGGAGTCAGTCCGAGGAGAAGCATCCCTGATGAGGTTACTTCGGGTTTCGATGCCGCACACACAGTCGCTCTCTCACATCTGAACCGACTCCGTCCGCTGTGCAGCTGTGAAGCCCTGCTCTCCTACCCCAGCAGCCCTGTATGCCAAGACGTCTCCGCCAAGCACGCTTCTTGACCTTGCCACACAAAGTTGCAAGTTTGGCTTGTATCAGAACACTCGCAGGGGTTGTGAGAGACATCCCGATCCCGGGCTCGTCAGTTGACTGGAGCCCGTCGCCGCAGGCCTTCCTAACCTTCGAATACTTTTCTTCTCTTATACTCCAGGGTCACTGCACTGCCCCTCTTCCACCTTTTCGCGTTCTCCCAATCGCTGCTCTTTACTTTCTATTCGACAGTCGCTCCTTTACGGCCAATTTTTAATTTCGCATTTCTTTGCTCTATATACTGGGAGCTGGCTCTCATCTACTTCAAGCCAGGCTGCGCCGATCACCAACCGAGTCTCTTTCTATACTTCTGCATAGTCAACTCAACCACATTCATTTCCGCCGCCACCGCACCTACCATTCCAGTAATTCTATCCACACATCCTCAGCGCGAGGCATCGTTGTCCAATTTCGTTTCAAAGAGAGCGCCGAAGAAACTCTACGCATTCCTTACCCTCCCGGAGGAGCAGTATAACATTTTGAGTTGCACATCCTCCGATCATATTACGTCTTGTATGTTACATGAATTGTAGTCTGCATTTTCCCCGAGACCCCCGTCTGGTGGGTCAGTCGTCGAATATTTTCTTCATAACTGTTCATAAATCTATCGTGGCTGACGACAACACTTCCAGGCCTACCTTATCGGCTCTGAATCCTAATCGATAGAAGTGGACGATCTTCGTCATGGACTCCAACCAGGCGCAACTGTGAGCTCTTTCTATCTTGACCCCTCATGAGAAGCATTACTTACATCCATCGTTAGCCGCCAACAGATACAAACACCATCCTTTCAGTTCAATCCGAACAACAAGTTTAGAAGGGATCACCCTCCTCGCTCATTCCCTGCGGTTACTATGAATCCAAACGAGATGTCGATGAAGACTGAGGCTGTTGGGCTTGGGATGTGGTCAACACCAACGCCGCAGCATGTAACAAGGCCGCGGCCAGCAACGATACATGAGACCGGATTCTCGTATTGCATGCCAGAAGAGTATACGTCATTGCCTGCCTGGGACTCCTCCACGATGCCTATGCAACCACTCAATGATGGACTCCCACAGACGTACGCAGTACAACAAGACTTTTATCCCACAGCGGTCAATGGCGAAAGTAAGTATGAGGATCAGAGGGCAGGGCCTTACGAAAATCCATATCTGACTCGAGTATCAGATGGTTGGCATACTAAGCCTTGTGATGATGGACTGGATCTTCAAGGACTCGATACAGATATGAATATGGGACAAGCTTACACTTCTGATGAGAGTGCACCGATTCTTGATTTAAGATACCCTGGCCCTGGAATGGACAGCGACCGTTTGAGTCTTGAGCAGTCCTACAACTCTCGCCGAATGTCTGGTTCGTCCTTCACAATGTCAACCACTGGAGCTCTTTCGGAAATGCCTTCATACGAAGACTTCTCTGCGACCCTGTCAGAGGCACCATCATTCAGTTCAGATTACCCGCCACCATCCAACAGAAATTCCTTGATGTCGTCCACGCAGCTTTCTCCTGTCGCATCACCGAGAATGACTCCTCAAAACCGCTCTGAGCTTGTTAGGACTCAGAGTCGGGGACGGGCGTCCCCTTCACCAAGACCAAGCATGCGATCGGCGCCTTATACTATGGACAGTACCCGCAGCAAAAGATGGTCAACTGGGTCCTATGCTCCAATGCCGAACAGGCGCCCTTCCCCCTTCGTGTATCACCAAGGTCACGAAGTTTTCACACCGCATCCTCCTAGAATGTCATCCCGGCATTCCTCACCAACATTACCAAACACACAGCTCCCCTTGAGCCTCAGCAATCTGCAGCAAACGCAACAGCAGCACCCTTTCATGTTGGCCAACAATACTGGCTTCCACCGAAATAGCATGCTCCTTCCATCTCACAGCTACCACGAACCCCATCAATTTGAGGCACCACCACCACTGCTGTCCCACGGACTGTTCCGGATGCTGCAAAGCAACGCCGATCCACATTCGTTACACTCACATTACACCGACTTGAGCGATCCTCCCGATCTCTATGCCTCGTTGCACGAGGAACAAGTACCGCCTCCACCTGAGGACATGAACCCTAGCGATCCTGACCTCATCCCACACGAGCAAGAACTCCGCTTCGATGGTGATCTATACACGCCTCGGTGGGTCCGCGGTCACGGGAATAAGCGAGAAGGGTGGTGTGGGATTTGCAAGCCAGGACGGTGGCTCGTATTGAAGAACAGCGCATTTTGGTACGATAAGAGTTTCACGCATGGCATCAGTGCTGCAACCGGAAGTCCATTTCAAGAGCCTCAAGAGACTCGGCGAATGGATGGGAACCCAGATGTGTGGGAGGGTCTGTGCGGAAGCTGTAACGAGTGGGTTGCGCTGGTGAGCAGCAAGAAGAAGGGCACCACTTGGTTCAGACATGCCTACAAGGTAAATCCCGATGGATTTTCAAACTATTTGAATAATTGAATTTTGCTTACAAACTCTTAGTGCCATACACACCCGAAAATCAAGGATGCGCCAAAACGGCGACGAGAGAGCAGCCACACTCGAGCCCTGGGTGCGTCCACCACGGCCAAGCCGAAAAACGAGACTCCTATGACACCACAAATGACACCGAGAAACGATTCATCAATCAACAACACACCCGCAACAGGCTTGCTACTGCAGCATCAACGCAAAACAATCAGCCCTCTGGACGGCCTGTCCACAATGATATAGCACCAATCAACATTTCTCTGTCAACGACCTAACCAGCGTCGAAACGGTAGCCGAACAGCATGGTATTGAGCCGGATGATTGGAATGACCGTCGCCCTTTGTATGGACGGGCTTGTTTGGAATCCGAACGAGTAAACCACCCAGCCATCTGCTCGGAGAACTATAGGTTAGGGGCAGCGCCAGGAGAAGGCATGTCAGTAAGCAAGCAACCTCACGCCAACTGGCAATCCACAAGTCCCGCGAGACTGAATTGGGAGGCGAGTATAATTTGTGTGTATACATTCGTTTGCGTGTTTGAGATTATACCGCAGGCGAGTCCAATACTTTTTTGATGATTTTACGACTTGTGTTTGCAAGGTTTGGAGGCACCAGGGAAAGGAGGCAAGCATTAAGGCGCGCAAGAGAATGGATGGTGCGAAAAGCATCTTTACCTACCATTTAATCAGTCATTTCACGCGGTACATATGTATGTGGTTTTTTATAGATATGGCAGAGTAGTTTCCTGTCATCAGGATTGCGGAAAGATCTCACAAATGGTGTGATTCGTATATAGTAGCTTTAATGACCACCAGAATGATAAAAGCTAAAACTCTCCTCTATGAGAACTTGACAGTTGCCTTTCACGTTATATTGTGCAGTTACTTGTAGAACCCCACTCTGATCTCTCAGCAACATGCCCTTTGCCGTTTGCTCAGGTGGAAGACTCGGGCAGGCTGCTTTCCAGCCGCTGATCGGTGATCTTCAACCCCGGATGATCAAGCATCTCTAGATCACCTGTCACGGACCATGGTGCACGAAAGAGCTGTAGACAGGGAGCGTGACTTGCCGGCCTCCGGATGCTTCTGACACACGTCTCAAAGTCGCTTGGATGGACAGGGCGAGGGGGTCGCTGACGTTTGTGAATGTGGATCTCGACCTCGGTGGATACTGAGACCATGCTGAAACGATGTAAGAAACTGGTTGCCTTCTAGAAGGATAGAAGGGAAAGCTTGGTAGAGCGTGAACATAGTGTGAGGCAAGATGGAGGCATTCGTATCTGCGGTGATCTGCTGTAGCATTGTGGAATAGGGGTCTATGAATGTGAGAGGTGAAGTGTGCTTGTCTGATGGTGTTGCGATAAAGGGCTTGGCGAAGCTGTGTAAAGGTTTGTGCGGCGCAACTCAACAGTGGACGAGTTGATCAGGGCCGGCAAAGATAATTCCGATCAGGCCCCATCTGACATAAAGTGTAAAGACCCTACCATAGACTTTATCTGCTGAGTCGTCCTTGAAAGGCAGTCGGACTGGCAGCTGCCAATAAGGTCTGGATCCGAGTCCAAGGTCCCCTACCAGTAGAAAAGGACGTGAGTTTTTCATGAGTATAAGCTTCTCGGAATTCTAGGTTTCCCGGAGGAAAGGGAAAAAACAGAAATTTCCGTTGGTAGCTGTGGGGTGCTCGTGGTCCGCTTGGACACATGTCCAAATGATTTAGACTCACCTCAGAACACCGACGTGAGGAGGAACTAGTCCAAGCTTCCTTATCTCATTCGCATTCGAATTCGAGATTCTCTGATTCAAGATGCGCTTTGGCACGGATAGACTCGAGATGCTCTTTGACTTTCGACGGCCGAGTCGGAAGTCAGCTCTTTAGATTTTGGCTTTCGTTCTGTGTATGATGAACCGGTGCAAATGTCCCGGGCATAGTGTGAGGCAGGAGTGATCAGGACATGTTCGCCCGAAACACTTTGCAACTTGGTGATTCCAGGCGGTTAAAAGACCGCAGCGAGACTTCTTGACCGAATCGTGGTTAAGTACGAGAAGGAACGAATCAATGTTCCAGCTACCAATCAAGCGTCCCGAGGATATCTCGAGGTTGGCATGGATGAATTCCTGATGGGGACTGCCTCTTTCAATAAGCGTGCTGACATTTCGTTACTACAAAACCGTTTGGCATCCTCATACCAGGCAAATTGTCAAATGGTAACAACAACGCAGTGTTAGGGGCACTCTTGGCAGAACCACAAACGATGCCTATAACACAACTTTCAACACTGAAAGAGTGTCAAGAGGCCTCAAGAACATGCCTCGATCAAATTGGTTGTTTGACAATGATGAGATCAGCAAGCTCAAATCTTAATTGGACCAAACTTTGAGTTCAGCGAAGACACAATAGTGCCATTATCCAAGAGCCTCACTTGGTGTGCTGCTGTTGAGTCTCGGAAGCCTCGCTTCTGGCTATGCCATCTAGCATTCGGGAATTCATAAACAACATGACCTGGGTTGAAGGCGGTTTTGACGTAGCAGCTGGAAGGGTAAAAGAAACAGCATACTCCCGGTACTCTGTGTGAGTCCAGACTGTCAACCAGTCCACCAACAAGGGATGACTGATAACTTCCCATATTCTTGCCATGATCGATAAGGGAAGTGGGCGTATCTGTGATCGTAACGAAGTGCAGAGGGAAAATCTTGGAATTATAAGGAAAGAATACCGCACCCGATTACATTCATCCTCCTAGTGACCGTGCCGATTTGGAGACGTTCTCCACAGTACCTAACAGACCTCATCATATATTCCGTGGCGGTGCCACCCAAAAAGCAAAGGGAAACGACAAGGTTCCAGTAGTAAGAACGAGCAGGTTTTGACATGGCGCGACCATACATGTGAAGTCTTGGCCGACTTCGTTTCAGCCACGTGTAAAAAGAGCACGTGCTGCTTCGTTGACCTTTCCTAGGCACGGATCGCGGCCCTGAGACTTCCAACTCAAGCTTTTGTTTAGGTTGACAGTAAACGGTCGCTGGATTCATTCGGTCAACCGTCAGATGCAAGTGAGATTAAAGACTCGGTTCGATGTCAGATAGTCGCTTCCCCTACTTTGGAGGTGGCGAAGCCAGTATTCGACGGGCTAACAATGAAGGGTGACTGGCCGAAAAGGCGTAATACTTCATGCATCAAGGCAGACTCTGACCCCGAAACCGATAGTCGACAGGTAAGCGAAGTACCTGGAAATCGGTGCATGAAAATCCGCTTGTTTCTTTAAGTGAAGTGGCCTGCAGATGCGAGGGTTCCCATTCGCCAGAAGCTCTGTGTGGTGTTGGCGGTGGTGTATGCCATCATCGACCATTTCCATGATCATTTCATGCCATGGACTGGAAAAGAAGTCTTACCAACTTCCCTTCTCGATGTATAGTCAGGGGTCGTCCTTGAATGCTAGTAGCATCGTACGGTCGGTCCTTCACTGGCTGCCAGTCGACAATACTGCTCTTAGATCTCCCGTGACGTATGCCTGACTCGGGGAGGAAGGGCAACAATGGGATGGTAGACGCCATTCCCCCAATGACCGCAGATGTCTATATGTACTTTGCTCGTGCCCTCTAGCGGTGTGAAAGTCGATGTCAAATCGTTTTCTGGTAACACCACAACTATCGTTCAATGACCAATCTGGGAATGAGGTAGTAAGATTGCCTTGTTGCAGAGTCTTCAATGTTCTAGTGAGATTTTGATAGATGGAGGGAAAGGAGGGGAAAGGAGGGGGGAAGGAGGGGAACGAGCTCGGTTCCTAGAGTGAGCACTGCACTGAGTGAGATTGGACATCAGTGACTGCCCTGCTAGTCGCAGCTATCAGATTACGGAGTAGGAGTGCTTGGACAGCCATGGGGCTCGACGTATCAGAGTCTGGCGGACTTGGGACGTTGAAATGGAAATGGAAGTTGAAAATGAGATTAATGACGCCTTCCAAACCCCCTTTAGCCTTAGGTATGGTGTAGAAAAGAAGCAAATAATCTATGTGTACCGGTTGGCTTCACACAACTCCTCGACAATAGGAGTAACTGTCGAAAAAAGTAACAGTGCTCGACAGGGAAACTCCACGTTGTGGAGTACTTAGACGACAACAACCATGGTCCCATGGGTAGTAATGTTTGGATTGCCAGTGAACTACTCGTATCGTCCAACGAATCAAAGACAAATAAACCTTATCTGTATTGCCACATGCAGGTCCAGTCAGATCTGTGATGCGTATAATCCACGACTTCCAAATGTAAGCGTCTCGTACCTGCCTCCATTTTGTCGTGCCCTGCTTTGCTGTGTTGTCCCTGCAGCTGACAGGATTACCTCTCATGGCAATCCAGGCTAGGTTCAACGAATGACCTCCACAGAGGAGCAGTTGAGATGCAGGCAGGTAGGCAGGGCAGGGCAGTAAAAGTCTAACTAATGAGATGACATGGTGCAAACGCAGGTACCATCGTTCACATCGAGGCTGAATGGTGATCAAGAGATACTTATACTAGAGAGAGGCCAGCAAAGGTCAAAAAATCGGAGACATGACATGACCATGACCTTGGTACACCACATCCACATCCACACCCACATCCACATCCCCGAGCAGGGTGACCTGCAGCGAAGATCGCTTGTGCTAGCAGTGTGGTTGGCGCCTGGCCTGGAGCCAGGAAATTACTGGCAGAGAAACGCAATGCGGAACAAGCGAAGGCGGGCAAAATGCGATCCAACGATTACCTTAGCCGGAGGAGAAATGCCATGTCAAGTATTTATTTATGTCTTTACCTTACCTAAGGTAGTATGTCCGAGGTACTCAAACACTAGCTTTTGTACCTATTTTGGTGCCTAAATTATATCTTATTCGTGTTCTTCTCCGTTTGACTGCCAGAACTAGTCTCTAATAATTATTTACTGTGCCTCTCCTTTAACACCTAAGGTACTCAGGGCTCAGCAAGCATTCTTCACACCTCATTTTCAAGTGAAGCTGCCAGCCCATCAAACCCACCTGTTCAGCCCGTTTCGACACAATCGACGGTGGGCCCGTATACTCGGCCATGGCTCTGGAGCTCTTTCTCCCGCCGTGCCTGGCCATTCAGCGTGCCTCCTGGTCCACCATGTCCAAATACCTCAAGATCGCCTCAACCCGCCGAGCCAATGCTGGTACTGGAACCTGTTGACCCCAACAATTGTACTTTCTTACTTTACTGCCCTCTGAACTCGCTGTTATAATGTCCTAGGGAGGGGAGGTATACTGTACGCCTGCCGTTCTGAGCCCACGCCCAACCAGCCATCCTACCCTAACTACTAGCCGCTATCAGAAGCTGGACCTTGAACTAATAATCTGATCGCACCTCCTCTACCCCCCTCACTTCCTCTCATCTCTCTCGGCCTTTCCTGCCTGCCTGCCTGCTTACTTGCTTGCTTGTCTTGCTACGACCGCTGTCATTACCATTATTACGACCGGGGGCTCGCATTTGGATGTCCAACTCGGCGTTATAACCTTAACTCAGCTTCCTCCCTCGCTGCCCTGTTTCCGCCCAAAACCACGCCGTCTTTCCACTACCTACGCATGCTGACCAGACTCGACGCCGAAATGAAATGAGCATTCCTCGATAAACCCCACTGAGTTTGGGTAATTCTCGTCGTTATTTTCCTCCGTGACAGTATAATTCGGGTTTGCTCTAGAATTACTTTGAATTTCTACTCCTCTCTTACCTGCTTTCGGGACCCGCTACGACCTCAATCCTGGCACTTTTCTGCGTTACTCCTCATTTCATACCAGGAATTGTTGCAAACCCACTGGACTGTGATCGTGTGCCTCGACATCAACAAATCTCGAAACTCTTTGAATACCAATACCTTCGATTTGCGGCTCAACTATATCTGCAAGACCTATCTGTAGTCGGCTTGTTCAGCATCCTATTCCGCTCCGTCTGTGCCTGCTGCTGCACTCCCCTCTGACCTCTGCTTACGCTTTGGACCGACGTTGGTTTGTGGAATTGCACGGTAATATTGTTAGTAAGGTTCAATTGATTGTGCTTCTCCTGCATGCAGAGACTGACCCCTAAACTCATAGATCCAGAAACACCACTTCTATCACATCCCTCGCTCTAGCCATGCTGTAAACACTTTCAAGTGCTTCGAATCCGATTCCTGCTCTTGCATCCTCATCTTTCTATCCAGGACCAAAAGATACGCAAGACATTCCATCCTGAGGACACAAGAGAAGGAGAGAAGGCAGAATATATTGTGGGTGGACAAGAGGGTGGATGTTGGTCGACAGAATTCGAGGATTGCCTACCTCTAAATCGCGGCCGCCGACATCAAACAAACGGAGCAGGCAGCATTCCTGCCTTGGGTCTCATCCCCAAGTTAGCTAGTCACATTTGCTATGAGTTGGGATCAACAGGCATACAGGCATGCCGCTATCTTCTGGAGCTCATTCAATTGCTAATAATCTGCAGCTTTGGGAATCCAAACGCTCAACCACCTACCCCCACACAAACCCCAACGTCTGGCCAGTTCCCAAGTCCAACTGCCATTCAGACTCCAAGAAACAGCTCGAGTTTCGAGAACAGGGGTGGATGGACTCCAACATTTGCGGAGGAATATTCTGTGAGCAATTTTCTCTGACCATCGTATGAGCTTTAGATGCATCCATTGTCTTGAAAGGAACCTTGCAAAATACTTCAACGAAGCAATGGCCCTTTGTTTATAGGAACCTTTCAACTGCGTCACAAATACCTTTCGACGCTTCTTTGCAACTCCATTGAAGCAGAAAGTGAGATGGAAAATCTCAAGCTGACTTTATCCAGGTCTTCAACGCCACTCCCGGCCGGTTGACAAGTGCTCAGCAGCATTTCGTCGAGACTTCTACAGCGAGGCCTTCGACTGCTGCCTTTCAAAACCGGCCTCTTTCTGAAGGAGATTTTGCTGCCGAACTTGCAACTCATGTTCACCACCTGTCGCCGAATCCCAACCTCTCATTACCACCGGTCGACCCCTCCAATCAGCTACCATCATCACCAGGCCCATACTCTGCTACGCAGAGTCATTTTGATGATAGTAGCAGGCAACAAGTGACACCAAAGAAGCCTAGGAAACGCCTGGAAGAGGCCTTCAGCGGCCAAACCGCAACACCCCCTGCAAGCAAGTCCAAGGGATCCAGGAAGCTGGCCCCGAAGTTAGCCTCGGATACAATGCAAAATGAGTCGCAAGACAGCCATTATGGCTGCTCGCAAACCCCAACTCACCAGCAAAATCTGATGTCTTTTCAGTCAAGCTCATCGGAGTTCTTCTACCCAATGTCGGCCCCGGCAACGGCTCCAGCCTTTTCCAACACAAAGCCATTCTGGGATCCAGATGCCAGCATGGGCGGCATGGATCTCGATTTCAGTACTGGTGAGACTTCAATGTTCAACATGGGTTCGCACCGAATGAGCAATTCTTTTGATTGGGGAAGAAGCAATCAGATGTTCCAGGAGACGGTGAATATACCGAACCCAAGTCCGAATATTGCATCACAAGCTGAACAGAGCACAATCAAGCGACAACGTCCTCTAGCTCCAAAAACCCCGGCATGTACCACAGAACTTCGTCCGTCTACGATGGCCCCATTTGACTTCAACAAAGTTTCGGCTTCAGAAGATCCATTTTCTCCGTCTGCTATTGGGGGTGTAGATCCAGGTCTGCTATTCAGTCGCAACGATCCAGTTCCCATGCCTTCCGAATTTCAAGACGTTCATTTACCCTCCACGCGCCCTGTTACAAGCCATGTGGAGTTGAAGCCGTATCAACACCAATTGCGAGAGTCCATGCGCGATCAGGAGGAGATGCGTCGCTCTCGCAGCTCAAGGGAGAATAGTAGATCGCGCCGATTCGAACGAGGGACGGCGAGCTCACCTGTGAAAGGCTCCGCGAGGCCAGGTCTGCAACGTAGTATAAGTGACAGTCGGGGCAGGCGTACCCAAGGTAAGAGTGGTCTTGCCACTATCTCCCAAAATCCAAGCTAAATCGCTCCCAAGACAGATTCTTGTCTCGATCCAGCACTGGCAGGATCTCGCCAGTAAAGCATCAGCGCCCCAGCAACCTCATGTCTATACCTGAGATGGAACGGCCCCGAACCCGGACGGAGGTGAAATTTACTATAGATGCCAATGGGAGAGCTAGGACGGAGACCGTACTCGTGGAGGAAGATCTTCGGACAAGCCGTGGTGGTCCATCGGCGCGAAGCGAAGGATGGGAGTCATCCCAGTATGACGAGTCTTCTTCGGACGATGAACCAATCCTGGTCCCAAGCCGAAACACATCCTTTTCTCTTCCTCAACAGAAGCCTCCAAAAATCGGCAGTTTTGACACATCCAGTCGTACCCATGCTCCACAGCGACGCAGCTATGGTGGATACAGTCAATCTGAGTCTTCGAGTCAGAGATCGTTTCGGCGTGATAGTCTGGGAAGTGAGGCGGAAACCGTCTTGGACGAGGATGACGATTCTGGCGATGCAGCACAAGCGTTACGCAAGGTCATGGAGTCTCGTAAGGAACGTCAGGTTAACACAAGGAATCCACAGCACCATCGATATTCCGATTCCACAACCCGACGCAACCCGCAAGACGGCAATTACAGCTCGTCCACCAATTTGTCACCCACTACTATCACCGATCCCGATGGAGGGGCTACACCATCAAGTACGAAAAGCGGCACAACCCGATGCGTATGTGGAAGTTCTGACAGCGAAGGCGGTTTGATGATTCTTTGGTATGTGATAATGCCTGTGGCCACTTGTGTTCCACCCTTGACTTACCTTGTTAGTGAATCTTGCGATAACTGGCTTCATGCCGATTGTGTGGGCATTGACCATAGAAGCCTTCCTCCGGTCTATGTGTGTGCTTTCTGTGCCCAGACGCCAAATCTCCGTGGTGGTCGGATTCGTGAGCCAGCCAAAGGAATCTCTCGAATGGGGCTGTCTCCCTTGGCACACAAGTCTTTCAAGTCGTTCCGGTAAAGCAGGTATATGCTTCTATGGACAATATGTAGAGTAAGTACTGAACGATGCTCCGGGAAGCAGACGCCGACCAGTTCATAATACCCCACCAGCACCATCGGTCTTTGGTGGATAGCAATTGTCTCCGTTCTCCCTCGCCCGCACAACTCACCAGAATTGTTTCACGGGGATATAGGAATGGGCAATATCAGACACTTACGCGGCACAACACACCTTTTCCTTTGTTCTGATACCCATCTTATGTAGAATTAAGGATGGCTTGCATAGTGCTGCATTCTCAAGTATTCGCAAGCGAATGAGGAAGAACTGCGTGGGCATATCTGCATGCATAGCTACGTAGCGAAATGTGCCTGACCTAAATACCTAAATACCTAGATACATCAAATAGCATCAAGATCTTCGTACCGTATGAGGCGACTACTCTGCCCGTTTCCGACGAGCTAAGGTAAGGTACCTTATCTTGGCTGTTCTGACTATTCCGCAGATCAGGTATTCTGCCTACCTGCCTGCCTACGCCTGCCTACGCCTGCCTACGCCTGCCTACGCCTGCCTACTACCTACTACCTACTACCTACTACCTACTACCTATTACCTACTACCTACTTTCAGGTAGCTAGGTAGCCAAGGTAGGTAGGGTACCTTAAGGTAGGTTGTCCTCACGCCTTCAGATTCAATTCGATTACCCCGCCAGCCCGCCCCGCCCCGCCACTTTAAGTTAAGTTCCGTTCCGATAATCGGAAGTGCGGGGCAGACAGGAGAGAAGAGAACTTAGAACTACCTACAGAACTTCATTTACTTGTAGAAGAAAGAACGAACGAACAAAACAAAACAAAAGACAGTCTCACTTTCGCTCTCGCTCTCGCTCTCACCACAGTTCAACATGACAACGCACAACATTGTCGTCTTTGGAGGAGATCATTGCGGTCCAGAGGTACGCGCAATCTAGCCAATTGAGAACATGAAATGAAATGACATGATATGCTAATGGTTTAATCAGGTAGTTGCGGAAGCAGTTAAGGTATGCATGACTCTTCTACAACTGCTTGCAAGCAGGCAAGCAGGCAAGCAGGCAAGCACCTGGGCAGGCAGGCAGGCAGGTACGGACGTCGAGGAACAACAGGGCTTACAAACTTCGCTTCCTAGATACTCAAGGTCATCGAAGCTGAGCGTCCAAGTGCTGGGAAGTTTAACTTCCAGGAACATCTTTTAGGAGGCGTAAGTAGCAATTCCTCCCCACGCCTAGTTCATAGAAGCTCCTCTAAGTCGACACTTAGTGCTCAATTGATGCCACCGGCGAGCCTCTCACAACTCAAGCTCTCGAGGCCGCGAAGGCCGCAGACGCAGTCCTCCTGGGTGCAATCGGCGGTCCAAAATGGGGCACAGGAAAAGTCCGTCCTGAGCAGGGCATTCTGGCACTGCGCAAGCAGATGGGCACATATGGTAACCTCCGACCCTGTAACTTCGCATCAGATTCTCTTGTCGACATCTCTCCTCTTAAGGCCGAAGTCTGCCGAGGCACAAACTTCAACATCATTCGCGAGCTTACTGGAGGCATTTACTTTGGTGAACGCAAGGAGGATGACGGAGATGGAACAGCCTGGGATACGGAACCATACTCTCGTCCCGAAATTGAACGTATTACCAGACTTGCAGCACACTTGGCACTTCAGGAGGAACCCCCCCTGCCAGTCTGGAGTTTGGACAAGGCGAACGTGTTGGCGACAAGTCGGTTGTGGAGAAAGGTTGTGACGGAAGTTATGGCTAAGGAGTTCCCACAGTTGAAGATCGGTCATCACCTCATTGACAGTGCGGCTATGTTGATGGTAAAGAACCCAAGAGCATTGAATGGTGTGGTGGTAACCAGCAATCTTTTCGGGGACATCATCAGTGATGAAGCAAGTGTTATTCCTGGTAGCATTGGACTTTTGCCTTCTGCGAGCTTAAGCGGCGTACCAGATGGCAAGAGTCGCTGCAATGGTATCTATGAGCCAATTCATGGTAAGTGTCCCTTAAAGCAGACGTGGCGATTGGCGTTGATGTATTTCAGGCTCTGCACCCGACATTTCTGGCCAGGGCATTGTCAACCCCGTAGGAACTATCCTCTCCGTCGCCATGATGCTCAAATACTCTCTCCGTCTCCCAGCTGAATCGAAAGCCGTTGAAGATGCCGTTCGGATTGTGATTGAAAAGGGCATCAGAACGAAGGATATTGGAGGATCAAACAGCACACTCGAGGTTGGTGATGCGGTTGCTGAGACACTTAAGGGTGTTCTCAAGGAAATCAAATAAGGATGGTCTGAAAGCAAATAAAGAAAGCGTTAGCTCGATCGCATATTCTGGTTACTTGAATGCTTTTACACCGACATCTGAGACAGAAACTAGTGGCACACTGATATAGCAGGCGAGAGTAGTGCTGACTCGTCGCTATACAAAGCAAGTCTTCAAGCCTAATATCAAGCTTATCCATAAATTCCAATTCATCAGATACTAGGTCCGAAGCCTGCAGACCAATACCAATCACTAGCAATCACTTTTAGGTCTCTTGAAAGAAGTTTGCTAAAGGGGTCCGGTAGTATCATGGCAGGCTTGAAATCACGCTTGCCACAGACGCAGAGAATATATCTTGAGAACCCCAACCACTCATCTTTTTCTCTGGAACGCCACGGAGCTACTCATTCCCCATCACATATTCATACTTAAAAACAACCTTTCTTATCTTGCCAAAAATGGCTATGGCTGCAATCCAGTACCGGGCTCACTCACGAGAATACAACATTGGACACGATGGCAATCAGAAGCCGACCACGCATCCTCATACTGATTGCTTGGATTTCGCGCATCCAGGTGGCACAGCTCTTTCCACTCAGGAAAATGTTTCGTGTTAGGCGAAGACTCCTGTGGGTGGGAGGAAAGCGCCAGTGGCTGGGGATATTGTGGAAGAAGAATAACTAGAAAGGAATGCCCGAGAGAACGACGAAGGAATCCATTGATCAAACGCTGTTTGATAGCAAGTGCGTCGAAGGTGAAGCTCATTCCAACTATAATCGTCAGAGGCCTGCAGAAGAAAAAGAGTTACAATTAGGAAGCAGAGTGAAACAGGCTCCCATGAGCTGGTTGTGCAGCACGGTGGCTTGAAAGCTTGGACTATGAGCTTCCTCACTGCTCAGTCATAACATCAAACTCTGCAATGATATTTTGTACACAGGAATTTACTTAAACACACTTCTTCAAATGGTTTCTCAGTCTTGGGCTGTGTTAATACTGACCAAAGTCAGTCGAAACTGGCATCTGATCTTCGATTTTCCAAGCCTCTGACAGTGTGAACCAAACTACACCAATTTACAAAAGCCTGGATATCGGACCGCGGGGGACCTTCTCGTGCAGTCATGGAACAACGAGTCCAAGCAGTGCAAGGGATGACGAGTATGTGAGCGGCCCGCTAACTATGTGCGTTCTGGTAAAGGTAACGCATTATTCACCGGGTAAACAATAAAACTATAAGGCATGGTACTCAAATCATATTCCCAATTCCCAATGCGAAATACGACAGAAGTTCCTATTGGACCCCTCGTTTATCCAGTGTTGAAATGCGCTTATGATGCTGCTCAGCCTTTCCGCCAAGAACATCCTCGTCACGTCTCTGGAGCTGTGTTCGTAGACTTGTGAATCTGAACTCCATAGAGGAAGATAGTGAGTGTATATAAAGATATATGATGATGCTTCTCGGAATTGATTTCGTGCAATCAAGACGACTTGAAAGCGCAAGATAATTGTTTCCTCTTGACAAAAATGCGAAAGAAGGACGGCATAGCGGAAACATTTACACCATACACCAACCCGTTGCCGATATCCTCGCAGACTGTTGTAAGAGACGTCAACTTTGCCCGATACGCTCCAGTCTAGAAGTCTAGAAACGCAACATTGCTCTGTCGTTTCGGACCGTTGTGCATAAATGACTTTTCTGTTCTTACCATTCCGATACAGCAGCACTAACTGCATATCAGAAAGCGAACGGCTTGATACTCTGCTCTGGAATCATCGGTATAGACAGAGATACGTTCAAAGTAGTAGATGGCGGCATTCGATTTCAAACAGTAAGTGCCCTTCGCAAGAAGGAACAACAACAAAGTTAACAAGATCCAGGAATAGATACTCAAAAATATGGCCACAGTACTATACGCAACCGGCTCTTCTCTTGATAAGGTAGTGAAGTTGACAGTGTAAACTTACTTGAAAAGAGGGGAGGACTTCGTTCATATGAATGAGATTTATGCTCCCTTCTTTGGGACGATCAAACTGTATGCCCCAATTTCTTCTACTTCCCTCCCATTGTTAAGCGATCAACAAGCACTTCTGATGTACACAACAAGTCTTCGAAAAGCATCTCACTGACAGGCGAATGACCGTAAGCGAGGACTCGTGTAGTGTGCTGGATTTACCGTGTGATGCTGTGGTGGAAATGGACTGCACTTGCCTAATATCCGCTTACTACCTCGCAATAAATCCGACACGATTTCAGGGCCCCTTTTACGTTTCATTCCCCAAATAAATACCGGCGCCTGCCCATTGCCCTGCGGCTTTCCAGCCTGTACTCCATCTAGACCCATAAAGCCTTCAATGTACCATCTCCCGCCACCCTCAATGACCCTCTGCCTCTGCCTTCTCCCTCCCAACAACCTCCTCCTTCCCACCAGTAGCCAGCACAACCTTTACAACATCGTCCCTAATCTCCGGCATCGTGATCCCCATCTCATTAGCCAAGATATTGCGGAAGCTAGAGAAAGCGTCCATCTTGCCCTTCATCAACTGATTGCCCTTGCGCGCCAGCTCCACAAATTCGCGAGTATATATGTCAGGGTTCCGGCCATTATCAACGTATTGAATGAGTTCGGGAGGTATGGATGGGAGGGTTGTGGCATGCGAGGCGGTGTTGTGGATTTTGAGAAGCTGACTGTCGAGTTGCTTGCTGTGTAGAGCGGAAAGTCAGCTTGGCCTGGCCTCGAGATTTCTACTTATACAAATATCATGACCTAAGGAAAGAGGCCACAGGATATTGGCTTACAACGCAGCTTCTAGGACTTGGTTCGAAGGGCGGCTCGTGAGGTCATAGGCGTTTGTTTGGACCATGATCTGGTACAGGTCTTGAATTGCTTCCTTGACCTGCTCTGCGCATTCTGATTAATTTTGGATTATGAAGTAGGACTGAACAGGCTTACTCTCCACGACATCCTGATCGGAGACAGGCGCCATGATCCTCAAACGCAGGCGTGGGCGTGGTTGCTTCGCAGTCGGTGGTGGTGTTGAGGTTCCATCTTGGCTTGAGGTCGGCATCTTGGTGTACGGCGACCGATCGCGTGGTGGGGTGGATTCTCAGGGGTCTTTCCGTGGTAGGTAGGGTCGCTGCGCTGAGTATGTTGGAGATGGCAGGATAATCTCGAGTTTGATTTGGAACCATCGGACTGATCACTTGTTGCTTCAACTTTGTCTAGAAGACAATCAATTTTTTCAAATAATATGTGGACTTTAATTGATATACATTGTGAATGCTCGAATTGTACTTCGGAACTGCACCCGCTGATCTCGCTAGTGGAGCGAAGCAAAATAACAAACAATCACAGCTCATCAAAGAAGCAAATATCCAAAGTCCCAACTCTATGGTAGAGGCTAATTCAATGCTTGGGTACTCACTTCTTACTGCAACTTTCCTGATCGACACATTGTACAACAAAACTTGAGACCTAGCCTACCCTGGCGGCAGCTCTAACCAGACTTTGTCAACTCCTAAGCTCAACCGCTCCATTTCGCCTTTCTGCTTCTTAAGCTCTGTTAAAGTCATCAATCTCAATACGAGTACGTAGGCATTTCTATTCTTAGTCTCTCTCCTGCCCGCGTCAATTCTTATGCTATCAAACTACTCCTCATAGAACAAAATCTTTAACTCCTTGTTCAAATCCTCTCTCCGAGGGTCAAGCCCGAACTCCTCATCAAGCAGCTTCAAACTCTTCCTTTTGCCTTTGGTATCATTGTTTTGCTTCCCTGGATTATCTGTGTTGTCTTCAGGTGCGGCCTTTTGTCTCTTGATTTTCTTCAGGATCGGCTCTGCTCCACCCGCAACATATTTCTCATACCTCGCGTTGAAAGTTCTCTTCGGCTGGTATCTCGTCAGGTACTCAGAAGACTGAGATGGTGATATAGAGACAGTGGTCGTTTCTGGAGTCTCTGAAAAATGTCCAATAGGAGAAAAGTTGTAAGAGGAGCTGGACGATCCTGGTTGGGATTCCCCATCACTAGAAGACTCGTGCAGTGTAGCATCGATTACGGCAGTGCTTGGTCTGGAGGAGAAATATGAGCTTGTCTCATTCCTAGTTATTGATGGGCAAGATACGGTTGGGTATATGGTTCGTGGATATGGCGTTTGTGGCGGTGATAGACAGGAGCAGGAGCATCCTTCAGCTGTCGCGGGTTTTAGATCGCCAGTCTGGGAACGTGACCTGAAGGGAACATCTTCTCCCTTGGGCACAGGGTCAAATGCAATGGTTACTCGTTTCTGAAATGGAGCCTCCACCACGAGAGAACCTGCTCCCTGCTTTTTGCTGTTTCCTGTAGGGGTAATTGGGCTCGAGCCATGCACAGGTGTATCGGCGTCGACATCGTCTGAACCATCGCGGCTGGATGGCAATCGCGCCTGTTCAATCTCGGGTAATTGCCGTGTGGTGTCGTCAGCGGACTCTATTCTTTGCTGTCGTCCTCTATGGACGTTGCTTGGGAGCAGATTCATCCATCTGGGTAGTGGTTTAGTCTTGCTCGGTCTGAATGCAGGTTGACTGGCGGGATCTAGGACGAAGACATAGACAACAGAAGCTGTTCCTCCTTTGACAAAACAGTACTGCTCGGATCTCAAGTCGCAAACATCAATATCACTGTGAGAACTGGAGTCATGGCCACAGCCATCTTCCGAAATGTCCATATTAGCTGCGTTTTCCAGCAATGGTGACATATCCTCAGTATTCAGTGGCTCAATTTTCTGATCTCCGTTAGCCTTTGAATAAACAGAATGATCCTATGCCCACATGACACGTTGACAGGCAAAGTGAGCCTCGTAAGCTCTCCTCACTTCGTGCTGCCCTTCTGCTTCGGCTGCAGCCCTTGGCCTCAGAAAACAGCTCCAATCTGTTGCGGCTTAATCCACCATCGAGCTTCGTCACGGTCTTGAGTCCCCTCTCCAGAACACGTCCCGTACTCTCCCCTGCAGTCTCAACTTCACAGACACTACATAACGGTACCTCCTTTAACTCAACCCCGATACATCTCGTAGTATTTCTGTTGTCCGCCTCATTTGCACTGCCATCCCACTTGCTCCATTCTCCTTTCGCGTCCGATTCTCTCCTTCCACTTTCGCTGCATACACTACTAGTAATTCTGGCTGGAACGTCCAGTCTCGTGCCACAAAGTAAGCAGCCAAAACATCCACGATGCCAGAAACACCAACCCAAGCTGACCACCTCGTCACCTCGCACAATACATTCTCCACAAACCCAGCATATGCTCAGATCTAACACCGCACGCCAGCAGGGCTTGCAGACGATCCGCGCGGATGAACCCAGTAACTTAGGTTGTGATCCGCGTGCCTGTCGCTGCCAGCAGATCGTACATGTGAAGGCAGGATGAGAATCGACTGGTCCACCGTGGTCGGATCTGGGTGCGGATCTGGTGGACTGGTACGTGCAATCTGACATTATGTGAGTGCTGGTCCAACAAGGAAATGAAGCATCGGGCCCTTCGTATGATGTTGCTGAATTGTAAAAGAGCGTGAGTACGAAGATGCACTGCCTGCACCGTTCTGCCTGTGGGTCCGAAAACGAGCGTGATTCAAAAACGAATGTAATGCCTAAAAGCTGTAACCTGCCACTCAGCCTGGGCTGAGCTTCAATGTCGTCTAAAAATGTAATAGGTGTGATGTTGTGATGTACTCAAGGACTGTTGCGGTTCTCACGACTTCATCCATGACATCACTCACTTTGCAATAGGAAAGAGCGAAGGTCGTATCAGAATGCTTTTTTCAATATTTCATCACCTCCCAATCCGCGAAGGAAGGAGCAATCACCATGGTTAATCGAACATAGATAGAGAGAGGGAGAACAAGCCGTCAATCATACAGGAAAAGAAATTGTTGTGTCGTAGAAGTGCTCGTGAGCCCATGATGGCAGTATGCAATGCAGAAGAAAGGGAGATAGTGACATCAAACCGTCAAAAGCCGTTCATGGCCCAAGCAATTTTCGCCGATATGCAACGCCGGGGAAAATTTCCATAAAGTACAGCAACCAGAAAAGTTGCGTCAAAAATGGACACGAGGTCAAGCAGACCTTCTTCTACCACCCAAGACCACATAACCCTCTGTAGTATGGTACTCACTTGCGCATTTTTGGTCGAGCAAGCATATTGAGGCGACTGAGACTCAAAACACCCTTCTTTTTGACGGGACTTGGAGTCTTGGCTCTAGGAGTAGTTTGGAGCTTAGGTGCGAAAAGCATATGGCCTTCAGGAACAGTCTTGGTCTTCTTGGGTGACCGCTCGATTTCCTCTTCGGCTTCTTCATCATCAGATTCGACTCGGCGGCGCTTCTTGTTGGCCATGCCGTGAGGAACAGAAGGAAGAGGCGCGGAATTCTCTTTATTACCACTGGGGAATGAGCCTGGCATAGCACTGGGAAGGACGCTGGGGCGAACCTGTCGAACGCTGGCCTGGCCTGGCGAAGATCCAAAACCCTTAGGGGATGATCCGAAGCTGATTGTATGGTCGCTGCGGAACGTAAACGTGCCAGGAACTGAAGGTGGAGGAACTTGGCGGGGTGGTTCAGGGAGTGGACGAACACCAGCGAGCGAGGGATAATCGACCACCTTCGAGGACACCCCGATATTGGGCAGATTGGCAATTGAAGGATACCCAGTGTCCATGGAACCTAGCTTGGACTCGGTCGTCAATCTAGGTTCGTGTCTTAAACCAAAGTTGATCTTCGAAGATGAACGAGGTATGCCGGATTTCATTGGTGACGGAGAGTGCTGTGTTGTAGCAGAATTCTTGTTGACAGTATCTGGAGTAAAGTTTACGTGCTTGACGATCTTACCAACATCAGCACCCGGAGTGGAAGGAATTGAAGGGAGTGGCTTCTCAAGGTTAGGCCGAGTGGGACTTCTCGTCAAAGAAGGAATCGAAGATGGTTTTGTGACGGGTTTTGTGACAGATTTCCTGGCGCTGAAGCTTGGATGTCGGAGAATTGACTTGACGCGATCAAACTTGCCGGGACTTCCTATCGAGCTACGGGGTTCGGATCTCACGATGCTGCTCAAGTTGTTGGTGATTGCGGACTTGGTCAAACCGCGAGGCGTGCCTGCCACAGACAAATTTGGCTTGGACGGTGACTTTGACAGAGTTGGGATTTGTGTCTTCTTCGTATTTGCAGCCCGAGATAAAGAAGCTTGAGTCGGTGTTGTCATAGCTGAAAGCATACTTGACTGGAAGCGTGGAATCGTTGGGGTAGATGGTACAGCCTTGTTGTCACCCCGAGGCCGAGCAGACGAGGTATCCTCCGACGCGTGCTTTCGAGCCCGCTTGGCAGGCGCCGTGTTCTCCAACCGCTCGCCGTGTCTTTCATTTCCGGTATCTTGTTCGTTGTTCTTGTTACACTCCTCCCTGTCGTCCAGTTGCGCCTTCGATTGTGTTCTCTTGAGACTGTTCCTAACTGGCGCGAAGCGTCCTGGCTGGGCACGGAAAGATGAAGGGTGCCCCGCGATTGAGTCCATCTTCTTGAATTCTGCCATGTGGACATCACTGAACCTACCAGCTTTTCCTTTTGGTTGTGCGATCTTTCGTCCTCCAATTCCTACTCCAGACTCGTCCTCTCTGCGCTTCTCCTCTTCTCGCTCCGCAGCTAGCTTAGCCTTGATTCGAAGAGCCTCTTCACGTAATTCATCCATCATCCGCTGAGCTTCAGGGCCAAGTTGGGGAACAGGACGAGCAAACCGAAAATCGAAGGTGGGAGAGGATATGCCGGCCTTCGAGGGGGTTTGTTGGGCGAGGCCTGACGGTTGGTTGTTCTTATTCGTCGTGTCGATATCAGTGAACCCAAGTCGCAGCCCAGAATCGGGTTCTTGGGTTGTGCTATGATGAGCCTTGCTTGGGTGCATCTCTTCTAGAGATGGCTTGAGGCGGCCAGCTGTAGCTGGAGTACGGGGTGCTAGAGGGGAAGAAATAATGGCATCGAGATTCGACTGAGGGACCAAGGTTGGTGTTTCGTCACGCTCAGCAAGAGATTCGAGATGGCTCGGTGCATTATTCAGTACCTACAGAGAGAAAATAATCAGCAAGAACTTGCAAAGATCGGGTGAGCGCAGATACGGTACTGTACCTTTGGCGTCCGGAGCCTGGACGAGCGTCGGCGTGGAGCAGACATATTGAGAGTTGGGTGAGACTGAGCTCTGCAGAGCTGTGTCTAGTGATCAGAGCAATCGCAATCGCAATTGAATACAATGCAAAGCAAGGTAGGGGTGGCTTATGTTATGGTGCTCGCAGACAGAAGAGTGGATGTCAATGATCACGAACTCCAATTCCGTTGTTGACTTTGCGGTATAAACAATGGGGACTTCGCGCTAATGACTTAGCGTGCCTCGTCACAAGGCTGACAGAAGGACCTGACTTTGCTCGATTGGCTGCCTCGTCTGCCTACCAAAAGACATCGTCGCTTTCTTCTACTGAACTTCAACTGTCAAAGGAATAGTGGATAGGAAGACTTACTTGAACCTCCAGCGTTTTGTTATGCATATGATTCGGACGTTCCGACAACACCGTCTGGGTTTGTCAACAGCAATACGCACATCGACTTACGACTGATGATCATTAAGATACCTCAGCAGCCTCGCTCCCAAATTGTCCCTCACTTGGTTGCACAGCACTCCTCTTCTCACGCCGATCGAGTGAAGACCAACCAGCAACGCCGGTCCTACCTGTATTTTTATCTTGTGGCCATCGTCGTCTCACTACTGCAACCATCTGCCCTGAGCTGGGGACTGGCTGGGGAAACCAGACAGATCAAGGGGCGTTCGATGTCGAAGCGGTCAACGATTGCTAGGAACCAGAACGAATGTCTCTCTGCGCATTCTGAGGGCGCTCGACAAATATATGCACCTCCGTTTTGGTTTTCGTACGTGCCGAAAAGGTTCTTGCATTGATGGACCGGTGATTACAGGTAGAAGAATATGCTGCTTATAGTTTAGAGGTGGTTTTACTCTTGATCGGAATGATTCGTCGTATTATTGATATTGATATTGATATGATCGACTGCTACTCGTACACACATACAGCCTTACCCAGATGAAACGGGCTGGCTGTACTTCCTCGAAGGGGGTTAGAGTATTCCAGTCCCGAGGAGATACCGTTTCTCTTGGACGGTCCCGAGATCTGCTGTCCGCTGCTTGGCCCTGAATCCTGCTGCCAATTGGCTGTCTTGTTCCCAGCTTGCGGGGTTGTCTCACAGAAAAAAGTCTTTCTCCGGTGCTACTCATCGGGTCCAGCGACGGGGGATAAGGCATGCGTATGGGCATGATAGCGAGGGTAGGTAGGGGAGGGAAGGGAAGGGCAGGGCAGGGCAGAGTAGAGCAGGGCTCTCGAAAACGCATCACGCATGCAGTATTTTCTTCCTCAGCCTGGCAGTCTGGCATGGCGTGGCGGTTCTTCTTCTTCTTTCGCCGAGGGGGTTCATTTTCCCAGCAAAAAAAAAGATGAACGCCACAACAGCCGCGAAGCTGCAACGCACCAATAATGGCTGCGAATCTTTCGACGCGACTTGTAATTACGACACAGGGCAGGTGATTCGGAACTGGCCAGAGGGGTGCCCGTTGTCAGTCTGTATCAGACCCAGTGGCATCGCAATGCAGTGCATGGATCGCTGACCAGGTTATGTGTTATGTGGACCTGGTTCGTCGCGATAGATGAGGAGACTTTTTAAGATTTTTGCACTTTGACTTGTCTAGGTAAGTGTAGGTAGGGTAGGCTGGGCTGGGCTGGGCGAGCGAGGAGATCAACAGCCTCTACCTTCGTAGTCATCCTAACAGACGATCATTTCTTCCGGCAAAGTCCAGTTCGGAAGTCTGGCATAAGCAAAGAAAAGGCTTTCTTGTTTAGGTTGACCTAGATCAGATATAACACAAAGATATGCGACAGCCACAACTACGGTAACAACATGTGAGCCACCGGCCACCTGCCACTTGCTCAAGAAGATGATGACCTGCAGCACCAGTAGCTGCGGTACTCACCCTACCTGCGTGCCCCAACTGCTGCCTGTGCCTTCTCTGAGTACCAAGTTGACCTCAGTAGTAGGTAGGCTTGGTAGCATTAGCACCTAGTACCCGTATTAGGGAAAAGGCGGATGAAAATGAAAACTCTTCACTCCAAGCGAGCGAAACAGATGGGGACGTTGCATTCCATGTTAGTACCGTGCCAGGCATGTTTTGAGTCTTTGACAGATAGATCCCTGTATGTCCTCGTAGCCAGTCGCCCCGCCCATGGAAGCCGTGGAAGCCATAGAATGGAGCTTGAGAGATTTTTGTGGAGGAGCCAATAGCCGCTCTTTGCACTACTCCGTAGAGGTAGAGGTAGAGGTAGAGGTATCTACGGAGTACTGCACTTCACTTCACTTCACGTCACTTCACTGCTTGTCTGCCTTTGGCACTTTGCCTAGGTACCTAAATTTGCCCACCTTTTGTCCCCTTGGCGTCTAGAAGACGACAAAGAACATTGTACTGTAATCCACCTTTTCCAGAACTTGCTTAGTGGTATCGAAGGCACTAAAAGCACCAAACTGCCTACTGTACAGTATCGTGGAGACCTCTAGCACCACGAGACAGACAACATCGATGCATCGCACTCTTATTTGCGTTCATATGCCGCTGCCGATGAGCTTCGACTAGCATCTCCTCTCCTCCACTCCCAGCCTGCCAGCCTGCCAGCCTGCCAGCCTTTTCCCTTGGACGAAGTTGAGAGAGGGGAACCTCCACTACCACCACCACCAGACCATTACGCCCTGGCCTGGCTTAGCCTAGCCTATTGTAGTAGCCTAGCCATTCCCTACCTAGTCACCCTCTCATTCGGCTCCGCTACCAGCACGAGGCCTAGCCGTGTCCCCTTCCGCCTTCGCAGCAGACTCTGCAAAATTCAAATACCACACTTTCCTTCAAATCTTTTACGTATCCAATTCCTGATTCCATTACTCTCTACAATCACTCAATCACTCAATCACTCGCTCACTCACTCAATCAATCCTCCCTCCCTCCTCTATCTCTCTATCTTCAGCCTTCTCTCTCGACCGTCGTCTCTAGTCCGACACACCCAGGAACCAAGCTCTCGGGTCCCAGTCAGTCGGTCTGTCAGTCAGTCAGATACAAACATAAGCTAGATCCGATACGATATCGGACGCACTCGCAGCCGCATCCAAATCAGTGTTTTGTTTACGTTTCTGTAGACTCTTATCAGTCGTGACAGTGGCCGATCAGTCAACCCAGGGAACGACTGCCGTGCAGTGGGGTTGTCTTAGTGGGGTAGAGCAAAGCTAGGAAGTCAATTCACTGCCATAGTAGGAGATGGCCGACAACATGTCCATTGACAAGAAGGAGTCTACTCGGGAGGGCTCCGAGGAGTCCATGGACCTCAACTCCCCAACTCCAGAGGCTGAAACTGGAGCCCCCCAAGAGAATGCTGCTCAACAGAAGAGGAAGGGTGGCCGCAAGCCGGTGTGTTGCTTCACGACCCCGCAATTCTATAAGTACTGACTAAGTCTACAGATTTATGCCACTTCCGAGGAACGCAAACAGCGTAATCGTCAGGCCCAAGCTGCGTTCAGAGAACGGCGAACAGAGTACATTAAGCAACTCGAAGAAACCATCCGAGTGCATGAGACCAATTTGCACAACCTGCAAACCGCCCACCGAAGTGCCGCTGATGAGTGTCTCATGCTGAGGTACAAGAACTCTTTACTTGAAAGAATCTTGCTAGAGAAAGGTATGCACCATTAGATCTTTGACTACACCCACCTTCTGATCGTGGTCCAGGTATCGACGTCCAGGCCGAATTACGGGCGAAAACGGGAAGTCCTCATCTTGGACCAACCCATATGCCAAACATGGCCCAAGCTCCTACTGTTCAGAGAGCGATCATGAATCGACACCATCAAGCAAGACGATCCAACTCTAGCATCGCTCCTAAGCTAGAACCAGGAGCGCCTATGCAGTCTCCACAGTCTCGCCCTACTCCATCTTCTCATGCCTCCTCCCCAACTTCTCATTCGCCAGGATTCCACCCTCAGGGAGTCATGACACCTCCGGCCTCAGAGTCCCAGATGCAATTTCAACAACAGCAACGGCTCCAGGCCGCCAAATCGCAACAACCTCACGCAATTCCAGGACCATCCGGATTACTTGGACATGCGGGAGCAATGGGGGCCCCCATGGGAACAAAAGGACAAGGAGTCGGTGGGGCAGGTAGTGCGGGAGGTGCTCCCATGGGCCCCGGGTACTATCCCCCCTCCGCCGACTACCAGAGTCACATTGAGCATATAAAGCAACTCGGCAAGCTGACCCCTCCCCTTCTCAATTTCTTTAATAGAGCTATGTTCGTCCTAGATTGATTCCGTGAGTACAGAACAGGAGTACGATGCGCAAGCCGATATGGTCGATGACCAAGATCCAACCGAATCTGGCCCCGGCCCCTACCCTGAACCGATTCCAACAGCGCAGCAGCAGATGCCGAACCAGTTCCAGCAGATGGGCAACCAAGGGTCTAACCAGGGCATGCAGACCGGCGATCATCCCCAAGCATACACATCTATGACACAGCAGCTCATGGACCCGTACGACCCAATGCTCGACATGGACCCCTTTGGACTCTCGGCTTCAATGTAAGTGTCACCGTATAGCATTCTCCTATAATCCTGATCTGTTCCTACTGCTAGGCTTGGAGTACCTGGGCGTTACGCAAAGCTCTAAACGTTATACTTCATGCGTGACTATCAGCTTGACCAGAAATATATTGACTTGTAATTGTAGGCAATTCCCTTCGTCATTTTCCTTTGATACCAGCTCGATGAGATGAGCAAACGATACCCAGAAGCCATGGACATGACTTGGGGGACTGTGGCGTTATTTGGTAGCATTGCATTGAGACGGTGTTTTGGCCTGAACTGGCAGCATTGATGGCGTTAGAATCTGGGCCGATGAGCATAAGCACCGAAAATCAGACACTAGGTCATTGGGGGTGTCAAAAGACACCGGGTGTCTCTATGACATAGCAGTAAGCACTTAATTATGAGCCAGGCTGATACGTGTGCACTCTGGGTGATGCTTGAAATGGCTCATAACCTGATTCATACTGGCGTGGACTGGACTGGGTCGCATTGCAAGAAACGCAGAGTCTGGGAGCATGGCCATGCGTGCTACATATTGCACTAATTTTCATGTAAGCTACGACGAAATTGGGGTGGGCTACCAGAGTTTCAACAACATTGAAGAAGTGCTCCAATTCAAGAGTGAAATGTTCGTATCGGCTGTTTGTCTTCCCAGCTGACCGAGGCTACCCAGAAAGACCTCACGTTCTCAACATGATCAGCCACCTGCAGTAAGGAACGATGTCATCTTAATGAAAATACGCTATACCTAGGTATTTATGAAATGCCTTACCCCCTATTTATTTATGGACGGGCCGCAACTTACTGCCATTCAAGGCAGCCTTCATAAGTAATTCATGTACCCCACAACGAAGTGGCTTTGCACATTTAATGTTTTGTGGTCCATTCCTGACTGTTCACGGCCACCTCGAATGACATCCCTTCCTTCTGCGATGCATCAGACCTCTGGGAATAGATTTATACCTGGGCCAACACCACTGGTATAGTCTAAATTTTCATATAGAAGCTCCAGTTCGCAGTAGAAACTCATGTATCCTAATTCGCAACAAGTAGCCCTGACGAGAGTTAACCGAAATTCCTGAAATATGGGAAAGCCCTAACATAGACTAAGCCCGTTCAGGTCGCTAGTCTCAAAGCCGAAGGACAATTTTAGTTTCAACCTCAGATATTGTCAACAGGACAAACCTCTCCCCTTCAAGCATCCAACTCATCAACAACTTCTCGAGAGACAGCTTCCTAGTATATAGGAACCTGTCCGTCTCGATCTTCCCACAAGTACTCTCCGAATTGTTCCCTCGATTGCAAGGCCTTCTTCGGAGGCGCTCGAGTCGGCGGACAAGATGTCGGCAGTTGCATCAAAAGTGAGCCTCCATTTCAATTCCCCCCTTGTCCCACAACATCCAAAGCATCGAGAGACGATGCGCAGATATCTTGCACCCAATTAATCATGGTTATTGAGACATGCCAGCTGACTCCTGTGCATCTAGAACCTCTACGAGCTTCTCGGTATGCCGAAACCCGTTCCAATCAACACCGTGCCTGGGGACCACGCGACTGACGAAAAGTGACAAATAGGCAATAACCACGATGAGGACTCCGACAAGGAACCTGAGCCACCAGTGAAGGTCATTGACAAGACTCCTGCGAGAACCACCAAGCGCAATGCTCCAGCTGAGGCCCCGGCTTCCAAAGCTCCAGCAGCTACTGAGGGTCGTGGTGGTCGTCGTGGAGGATTCAACGGCAATGAAGGAGGTCAGTTGATACCATGCGCACCCAATCCCAAGTTCAATTGCTCGTATGGAGCTGCATTGATGTACAGCTATTCTGACAACATTCTCTAGCTTTCCGTGACCGCAATGCTGGCAGCGCCAATAACCGAACAAAGCCAACTGAGGACGGCCGACAAGATCGACCAGCTCGTGCTCAAGGAACTTACGATGGACGTGGACGTGGAGGATCCCGCCGCGGTGGCAACATGGACCGTCACAGCAGAACCGTAGGAGGGTAAGATCTTCACTTCGATAGCCTGCGAGATAAATCTCTGACTCTATTCGCAGCGAGTCTGAGAAGCAAGCTGGCCATGGCTGGGGAGCTAACGAAGGCACAGCTGAGCTTGCTGATGAGCAAGCTGGTGAAGCTATTGCCAACGCTGAAGCCAAGGAGGCTCTTGGTGGTGATGCTGCTCCAACTGACGGCGCTGTTGCCGAAGCAGACGCTGAGCCAGAGGACAACCATAAGAGTTACGAAGAGTACTTGGCCGATCTTGCCGAGAAGAAGCTCGCACTCGGTGCCGGTGTCCCTGAGGCCCGCAAGCCAAATGAAGGCAGCAAGCAGGACAAGAAGTGGGCAAATGCCAAGGCTATTGCTAAGGAGGAAGAAGAGGACTTCGTTGCTGCCGCAGCTGGCAAGGCCAAGCGTGAGCGTGAGCGCAAGCAGAAGCAGACCATCGACATTGATCAGCGCTTCGTTGAGGCCCCTGAGCAGCGTGGTGGAGGACGAGGTGGAGGACGAGGCGGTCGAGGCCGCGGCGATGGCCCATCCCGTGGTGGAAGAGGCGAGGGTCGTGGTGGGAGAGGCGAAGGCCGAGGAGGACGTGGTGGCCCTTCAAGAGGTGGTCGCGGTGGCAACTCAGGAGCTCCTCGCGGAGGCTCTGCGCCCATCAACACTAACGACAAGAGTGCCTTCCCAAGCCTGGGTGCATGAAGTCTCGAGCCAAGAGCCAAAAAGTCTCCAGATGATCATCTGAGTGGTGCGAATCTTTACGATAAGTCCTTACAAACGAATGATCGGAGCAAATCTGTGTGCAGCGGTGGTAGCAAAATGTGTAGTAGGTTCTTCGAAAATGGACAACTAAATGGAACTGGCGATTCAATATTATTGCCAGTCACGTTGGTTCTCTCTCGCGCGTGTGTTCTCTTTTCTTTTTCTCGGCAATAAAAACTTTCAAGAGCTTGTGGATGATGGACTCCGTTTGCTGAGGCAATGTCTCGGGTTTCAGGTCGTGCAGAAGTTTATGTCTGGGGCACTCGCATGATTCAGCTCGGTGTAAGGTGGGAGATCTTCATCTTTCATCGCATCGATCGGGTTATAACTTTCTCTTGCATGGGTTATGGCTTGTAACGGTAGAGTCTTTGCAAGAGGCACTTCTTTCGAAATGGCTGCTGGGTATTCAAAAAAAAATCAAATGCATGTATTGTTCTTCTAAGTCGACAGCAGAAGTGGATTTGCAAGACTTATGGAATCCCCCAAGATAAGGATAAGTAGGTGCGGTACCAATGAAGCTGACTCGTCTACTGTGCTCGTGCTTACTTGACTTTTATTGTTTATATACATATTACATATTCCTTGCGATATCACTAAAAAGTTTCATATTTCGCAATACTTTGCTTCGGCCCTGCTCTGGTCTCGTTTTCCTCGGCCAGGACGTCCTTGATATTTATCAACAGCGATAACTTTCTGAAGTACCCCAATCGACTCGAGCCGTTGAGCTTGTCATGGTTCTTGTGTCGGTATTTGTTTCGTCTTGGGGCTCTTGTGCTGCCCTGTGCAATTTTCCGTATTCAAGTGACAGCTTCCAGGCCCCTTCTTCCAGAGGGTGTGGACAGTGACTGTTGGAATAAAAGCATGGATGCAGACCTCTCCTAATATCCAACGAAGAGCTGTGTATCTTGGCCACATTCTGGGAGGCGAGGTTGGCAGTGCCTCAATTCCGGACCAATATAATCCATCTCTCTTCCATGCGACAACTTGAGACGTTTTGTCGTGCAGGTCTTCGCAATCTTTACTTCGTTTCCCGTCCGATATCCAGCAGAGCCTCTCTATCAGTTGGAAAGAGGCCCTATCAGTGGTAAATGCGAGCCAACGAAATTAATTCCCAATCCAAGATCGTTGTACTCCCAATTGAAGCATGAATACGGACGGGGTAAGCACTTCCGCGGGAATTAAGATTCTCGATGAGCTTGCGCTGTAGACGATATCCTAGCAAGAAATTTGAGCAGGCATTGTAAGTTCTTTGCGTCTGGAGTCGTGTAAGATCAGTACTGGACAGGCCTGTACGTGGATTATGTTCGGTTGAGGTCAGCACCAGCATTCTCCATCTTGAGGCCAGCGATAGTTGCCAACATGACAGCCATATGCGATGGATGATAAATTGCCAATCTGACCTCTTCACATCTTTCCGCTCATCATGCTGAGTGCCGATTTTCTGGTAGTAGTACCACTTCCAATCGAAATTTCGCCTCAAAAATTTAGAATGCTGCTAGGTTTCTGGTGCATCTTGAGTATCATTCTGCCGTAAAGGGTACGCACACTCGTAAAATTTCCTCGTTATACTAGAATAAGCAACTCTTCTTAGTCAACCAGTCCAAGAAGAATTACTTGTTTGATTCCTCAGACCTAATACAAAATGGTACAATCAATTCTGTTCAATGCGGCTGGTGTTCTTGTTCTTGTTGTTTACCGCTCGCTTCGAAGCGAGCTATCCCTGAGTAAACCATTTCGATAGTACTACCTTGACAATTGTGTTTGCACGCGTTCACCCTGAAATATGCCCTAGGCGTATGCCAATCCCAGGTCAATTAACATCTCTTTATACTTGAATTACTGAGGGCTTAGACGTAAACCGTCGTCGAAAGGCTCTTAATATTCTGTCCCTGTTACTATTATTGTCATTTTAATATTTTCTCCCTTGTCTTAGAAGTTGAGAGCTGGTGCCTTGATCGTTTTTGTTATCTCAATTGAATTCAATCTTTAGTCAATAGTGATATTCTACAATATAAGTCTTTGTTGTCAGACCTATGTCCGCAAGTTAGCACCGTCGATACAGGTGGGGATCAACGGCCTAAACAGCTGGACAACCGTGCCACTTACCCACTACAATGCATCAGATGCGGCACAAACAAAGGTTGTATAGCGTGATTTCATGTAAGTTAGAGGGACGAGAGTATGCTTGTAGTAATAAATTGTAGATAGATGTCTATGACCTCGTCTTCGTTTCGACTTAACGGCGCCTGCTTTCTTCTGCGGGGATTTTCTCCTCAGACCAGCAGCGACATCGCGCATGCTGCGATGACACATTGGAAAGGCGAATTATTCGAATTCACGCTTCAATAACGGTCAAATGAGCATTTGCAGGGCCTGCACGGTTTTTCCTTCTTGTGGATCGAGGGCTTCTGTGATTGCCTGGAATCGTTTCGTGTTTTGCCAAAAGGCGGGAGCATCAGTCTGGGTTTCAAAGTGCTGTATACTTCAGGTGACGTGGCTTGAGCCACGAAGTTTCTTTCACCATGCTGCGCAGGTCGTGCTCCATTTCGAAGGTACCAGGGTCTCGTACAGATTCTCACTTCATGTGACTTGAAGATCCATGTGTATACTACAAAGTAAATATTTGTCGAGTGGCGTCATCATCTGTTTGAATAATCACTGGAACAAGCCATCAAGGATACTTTATCGGATTTATATTTCCCCTCGTGCATACAGTACAGTCGAGTCGGACGAACTCTACCAGGTAAAGGTGTAGTTGATATTCCCTAGAGGTCTCAAAAGGGCTGTCTCAGCGGCACTAGGAGTAATGAATCGTGAATAGCGCTGAAAGTTTACATAGTAGTATGCTTCCACCCCGGGAAAGATGTGGGTATAGTTTTACGTTTCATTCTTCGGTGATGATAGATCGATATCGCTTCTCACGATTTCGTCTTTTTTTTTTTTGTGAAAACCTGTGCCCCTTCCATCACCCTCTCCGCCGAGCTACCTATATCACCGATCCCTGATATCCTCAAGACCACAACACCTTGGCTAAATATCTCTGCAAGGCTTCGCTTTCTGGTCGACGTTTTCAAGCCATCACTCGGCGGCTCCATCTGTATCGTCGCTCCTCTCTACAAAAGTCCGCACTCAGTCCTCCTCGCCGGTCTCTGAAACTCAAATCACAGCAGAACAACAAAGAGCACTGCCCGTCGGATACTTTTCGGTTCTTTCGGTCTCCTGCATGCTTCCACCTCCTCCCAGCTCTTGTGGATCGATCTGAACAACATAAAAGATACACTTACACAGAACCATATGCTGAATCTGCAAGGTGCTTGAGCAGAAGCTATGAAGTGCGTATGCATTCCATGCGGGGATGATAGGGCGAAGGACTTTGTCATCTACAAGCTTTTTTAAGAGAGCATTCTGAAGAGGTAGCAAAGCTGTAAGCAAAAGTACTTCCCGCTCGAGCAATCGATACTAACTATCTGTTGTAGCATTTCAGGTTCCTCTACTTTCGTAACTCTACTCGTCGGTCCAGAAGAGAAGAAGGTTACTTGTCACAAGGCTCTGCTTGTGTATTACTACAGATATATTTCGACGGCATGTTTTATGGAGACTGCATTGAGGCACGAAAAGGCGAGATCAAGCTCCCCGACGACAATCATGAGGATATCGCAGCCTTTGCGAAATGGGCTATTACGGGAAACATCTATGCCTGATACAAAGATATCGGAGACTCATGTGTTGTCGAATTCAATATCAAAAACCCAAAAATCAACTCCCCTGATATTCAACGATTACGGGTTCTAGGTGACAAGCTGATCGCACCAAAGTTTACCAACGATGTCATGCGGCTACTCCAAAATAAATACCACAGGCATTACCTCAGTCCAGCAGCTGCTGACTACGTGTTTACCCAGGCTCCCGAAGACTCCAAGCTCTGGGATTTTACAGAGCAGTTGACCGCCGTAGTTGGGCCTCTGAACCATTCTTACAGTAGTAAGCTATTCAACAGAGAAGAGTGATTGGACGTGCCAGAGCATGGGGGCTCTTTTGTGCGCGAATGTGTTGAAGATGGCTTCAACAATCGTCTCAGCCAGGAGGAGGAGGACGACGACGACGATAAGCCCTGGCGTGCCCAAAACGAGCACCTTTACTTCCAGGAGGAGGAGAATTACGAGTCACCAGTGCAATGGCTAGCTACGAAGACCACGTCCGAACTCAACTGATACACAAACTTTCGATAGCCATTTCTCATAGCCATATAGTTTGGTTCCCGGATCCGGTGAGTATAAATTACCCGTCTGTCATGAGACCTTCGTCCCAACTAAGAGATACGGCTAACAGCCTATGCGTAACAGTGCCTTGATTCCTTTGCAGATTTCCAAGGGCGCGATGATGATGATCGAGTATCGATTGCAAAGCTAAGCGGCGATGGACTCTTTGGCGACCAAGCTCACACAGCCTGATCGAGAATATTACTGTTGCATAAGGTCTGCGAGGCGGGACAAAGTATGAGAGTCGGATTCGAAATATATGCCAGGAGGCTCACAGACAAGACTAGCTCCCACAATAGAAGTCAAATCGATCGTGGTATCCCTTTATGCTGTGATTTAGGATATGGAAATGGCATTTTTGGTATTCTGTACGAGCGTAGCAAGTCCATTTGAGGCCTGTCCTGACTTTTGATCCTGACGGACTGCTGTGAGGTACTTTGGATGTCCCTTAATCGTCTATTCCTCAAGCCCAGCGCCAGGCATCGGGGAACAGGCTGCATAGCAGTGCCTATTGCCTGATATTTGAGTGTTTCGAGGCTTGGTCATATTGCGAAGAAAGCAGGACGGAACATACCCATTTCCTCTGGATATACTCTACTTACTCGACAGCTCAAAGTAATGTAACCTCCCTGGGTAGCCACCGCAGGCCCATCAACCCTAAGTTCCGCTGTAGTTCTGGCCACAGAAGCAGTAGCACCAGGTACCGAAGGAATCACTCGTCACCCCTCCTGCCCAGATGGCGAAGGACTGCATGACTCCACCTTTTGGTGTATCTGAAGCGTCTGCTTCTGAGAGCCAAGTATCATCGGTTTCCCCAGACAAAGTTTTACTATCTGTGTTTACCGATACGTCGCAATTGCCGTGCCTGTCCCTGTGTCAAATACCTCCTAGCAGATCAACACAGCATATTTATTGACAGGTCCTGGTCAGATGCAAACAAATCATACATCGACCGATTGTTAGATTGAGTATAGTTACGTTAATATAATTCGGGGAGTCACCCGCAGAGGAAGTGCTCACAGACAAGACAACCGACCTTGGGAGTTGGCGAAACATGGGCAAATGAAACCAGGAGAATATCTTTGATCGCAGTCTCCGAGAGCTACTTGCTGCATTTGATTCTGTATTCTGGTTTGATATCGATGACCTGCCTTGGTGGCCGAAGAAAATGCCTTGAAATCACTGCAACCTTAAGACTCGGGCGTCCAAAATACCGTGGGCACATCGGCTAGCCAAGATAAGACCAGGAATTTCTGCGAAACATGGCCTTCCAATGCTAGTTACTTCATCCGATCCATACCCAGCGTATCGACGCCAGATCTCGACGTTGTTGCCCGAGTATTACGAAGTGTCGATTCCCTCTCTTCGTCTCAGGTGGCCTTTACAAAGCAGAGCATCCTACAGTGAGTTTTTTTTTTTGCAGCACAACAATGGTGGGCGGTATTTTTTATTCGAAATAATCGGATACGAATGCAAGGTCCGAACGTATTGAGGCTGCCGTAAAGGGGAGGCCGACACCAAGTTGGTACAAAATAGCTGGTGGAGTTGAACAGCTTCCACGAAGGAGAGCTCGTTGGTAAAGCAAGCTATTAGCTACGAAGTCTGCACAGAAGCGAGATCCTTGTAGTAGAAAGTGACTGGCCGGCCATGCCATAGAGTATAGAGTGATAGGTTTTATATAATTAAATATAGGGCCAGTGGAAACAGGAGTCCAGGTAGTAGGAGTCGCTGGGCGAGATTGGCCATATTCTACGCCAGCTGAACAGAACATCTGCGAGCTTCAAATTACGGTGGGTCTTGGGTACCCAAAAGAAGAGATTCCGAGGACCCCAAGGACTTTCGCAGGTGCGTTTTACTATTATTCACTCAACCACAGTATTTGTATCGCCTGTTACGGGGTAACGTCCCCGAACAAAAGCACATCTCACGTAGAAGAGCCAGAGCTTTAAGAACAATCCGTGAGAGTCTGAAAAGCTTGTGCTTGTCCGGATGTAGAAGGAAGGATTTCCAGTTTATACCAGGTTGGAATCTAAGGTGGCTCCAGGAACCATCTGTGGATGCCTGAGCTATAGGGTAATATATATAAGTCCATTTGATATCGCATGCTGGAAACATGATGCTAATACTACGAAAGCTAGGACTTGAGGTCGGGTGGGACGGGACTTGCACAACAGATTCCACAACCTAGACAGCCTCGGGTTCGAAAGCTCTGAGGTGATTATTGCACCATCCCCAACAATCGGTCAGCATCAAAACATATCCAATGATCGTGGGAGGCTCAATATCTTTTCTTTCCACCATCCACAACAACGACGAATAAAGTAACGATTCTTGCATTCGTTGGCGATGCCAACCATCATGGCCGATCCGAACTGCTTGAGGCTGCCGGAATGCGGCCGAATAATTTGGGTTAAATCGAATTTGTGACGGCCTTTTCATGTATGCATCAGCTGCACATTTCGGGATGAGACGTGTCTTGCTCGACATGATTGAGCAGGTCTCACTTCTGTGGACGATCCCCAGGAAGCGTTTGAACCACTCGGTGATGCGGGACTCGGACGACATGAAAATCCCCCTGTCTGAAATCATTTGGGAAAGGACGGAGCAGGGAGTAGAGCATAGAAGATGCACACTTCCTCCTGTTCAGCACAAGTTCGCGTCAAGCTGAAGCTTCGATAGGCCTGCCTTGCTTCTCCGGACGTGCGAAGGAGACAGAACTGGACAGGCTTAAGCAATGTGCTTGAGCAAGCCCACTCGAACCGTTGGGTCGATGGTGTCTCTCGTCATCAAATGTATCTCTGTGCCGCCTTCAGTCAAAAGAGGAGAACCATTTCAGCTGAAGAATGTTATTTGAGGCTCTCTTGATAAGATCAAAACAGTACTCAAGCTGGAGTGAAACGGTAAGACTGGTTTGCCTCGTAATCTAGCCTATCATATGCCTTTCAATGCAATTTTCCGGCAGCGACCGAGTCTATACTCGTCCCAACATAAGTCAACCACAACGGCGGTGCGAACACAGAAGAAGAGGAAATAGACGAGAGGAAGAGAGGGAGGTCAACGGGGATCCGAGGAGGTGGCTTTGCAGGGGTTCGAAGCACACAGCAAACAGAAGTGCAAAATGCATGACCAGCAGCTTCAGCTTTGGCCAAGGCTTGGATCCTTCGCCCAGGACCCCCTCCCGGCGCGCTGCTCTCTGAGTACTGACGTGCCTGTGATGAATATGCAATATGCAGTCTCTGTTGTATCCTTTCGAGGGAATCTGGTCTACGTCAGATCATGATCAGACGCAACTCCACCAAAAGCCTCGACCGAATGCCGACAACTGAGACCAATTCCGTCTTTTGTCCTGCAGCAAGCAGTGGAGGTAGAACATGCCTTATCGGTGGCTGTCAATGCCTATGGAACGACGAGTCCCAAGTGGACCAATAAGTCGGTCAAGAGACTCTTGACGCATAGTCGATTGCGTCCACCAATCTAACAAGTAACAACCTCCATTCCAATCAATGATCTGATCGGTCGGGGTCGAGGGTGTTGGTTGGTGCAAGCGCCGCCTTGCAAGAATCATTGCAGGACAATAAAATGCAGGCAGGGCAACGAGCTACCTAATCAGAAGTCTGAGCTCCTTTGGCGGCCGTTTTCGTGAGATTCGCGAGATTTTGGTTCGGATCATCCGTCGATCTAATCCCGTGTGGGCCGTGTGTCTTTGTCTTTGCCCCTTCCAGCGATCGGCCCTGGTGCAGGTGCAGTGGTGACCCCAGAGCTGGGTCTGTCTGTACGCAATCCGGATCGACACTTTGGTACTTTTGCAACTTTCGTGATTTTCAAGAAACAATCTGCGATGGACGGAAACCAGCATAGGATACCGTGCAGAACATACTCAGAGTAACATCCAATTAGATAGAGCAGTGACAGAGCGAGCCAATGATTGCGCGTGCGTCATTCCACTACCGAGCAATTCTTCGCAAATAAACAACTGTTATAAACTTTACTTTATGTTATATCTGGGAAGTCAGCAGTCAGTCGTGTAGGTATCTGGCAGAGTCTCAATTGCAGTGTCCTGCCTGCGCCAGCTGCGCCAGGTTGGTCACCAGTATCTCCGCCAAGGCCAAGTCCGGTCCTAAACACGCCAGGTCTGTCTGTCTCTCTCTGCATTGTTTAAGGTAGTTCAGCAGTCCCATGACTGTGGCTTAATCGAAAAGTCTGGGTCGTTTAAGGACAGGGAGCCGATAGCAGAGCCGGAAGGAGGTGGTCTATTCTCGGAAAGCAGGGTTTCCCTCTGCTTGCCTGGGCTACGAGCAGTAGTACCCAAGGGAGAATATTTACCTCATAATCGTAGTGTTTATTTGTTTGTTTGTTTGTTTCTTTTGTAGGGTTCCACTGCATTACTGTAACGCAAGTCCCAGCAAGCGGATGAGCCCGTGTTTTACGTTTGGAAGCGCAAGCCACAAAATGGGATTCCCTGGCTGGCGTCGCCAACCATCGCCAATTATCGCCAATTGGGGTCAAGCCAGCCAGGATGAACCACAGGGATGCGAAAGGCAAGTTGATGGTCCCGGGCATTAGGGCCAGAGGCTGTGGTCTGCAGGTTCAGGGATAGGTACTTTTTACCCATGAACAACACCTACTTGTACTCTCGCTCCCGAGGATGGCAAATAGCAAAGCATGGGGGTGTTGTCGGAGCGTGCTGGCGTGCCAGTGGTGCCGCTTGCGTATCCACTGCACTGGCAAGGCGAGCTGTTAGCCCGGTCATCAACAGACTGAAAAGAGAAGCGAGAAGAAGGAGTTGAAGCTGCGACTCGACGACCTTGACTCTGAGCTGAGATACTCAAATTTCCGGTACCATGATAATACCTGAGAGCACGGTCAAGGAGAAGAGCCAACTTGGTAAGGCTGCCCTCTCTCTGGTCACCCTATAGAGGAAAATGCTGGTCAGAAACAACCAACGACTAGAGGGGTAGTTGTTTCATACCCGTACCTTGCATTATTTCTGTACGGAATCAAGAGCTAGCCTATTGATGGAATTGTCGCTGAGTCCAGGGTCCGAGAGTTCCAATTTCCGCTCATTTTATGGAAAGCGCCGCCCTGGCATTGGAACACGTTGGACGGCTGGAGTAATACCTCAGAAATCACCTCCGAGTGGGAAGTGAAGCTTAACATACCACAGCGCGTCTAGCAGGTCTTGAACGAGTTTGAAAACATCCATGGCTATATCAATTACTACTGTCCCATTGGTCCGATGATCAAAGTTCAGCGTTACATCGCACTAGATTTTCCGATGCAGCGTGCACTTGCATTGTCTCACCGCGTTCTCCACAGACTTCTCCTCGCAAGAAATAAAGCCAACGGCCAGTAGACTCAAGTCCCATGGCGCTCAACGTATAGGGTATATTCAGGCCAGTCAGAGCACCATGGGCTGGCACACTGACGCTAAGCTCCTCCTTGAAGAAGCCGATCATATGCTGGCACTTCTCCAGTATCATTTACCTGACCAGGCAATTCAGCGCCAAGATCATGCCAACAACAGGTCGTAAAGAACAAAACCTTTGAAGAGCTCAGTATCTACAATGAAGAACTCCGATTCTGCCTCACTTCCAGTTAGTTCCAGTACGCGCCAAGCATGCCTTAGGTATGTCTCTGCTCGAGCAAAGATATGCAAACAGCCTGCAAAATTCAGCCATGGTGCTGTGTTGAACCAGAATTGATACTTTCGATGCCTCTCGTGCTTAGTCCCTTGCATTTGTTAAAGACAATTGAGCCACCGATTTCAATAATGGTCAATTATCGGGACATGCAACCCCTGACGAGGCCAGGATGCCATGGCCTTGTCCTTGTCGATGGTTGAGCGAGAAAAGAAACTTCGATCTGTCCCAATCTTTGGGTCGATCGATGATGTTTAAGATACGATTCAGGCTCCACAAAAAACAAGTGCTTCGTGAAGGCTACTCACAATCAATACCCACAAGAGATTTCATAGCGACGCCCCTCAGACACTGATGGTAATAGGCTAACGAGCGTTGGGCCAGTGCCGTGAAGTCGGAAGACGAGACATGGAGACGGGAGGTTGCGTCGAACATTAAAATACTAGGCATGGAACATGCTTCGAGAACCAGTTCCATATGATTGCCAAGCTCCATCTTGCTCTAGAACGGTCGTTGAATCTAGAACGGTCGTTGCCAAGGCGAAGCACGGAATTCAATTGCAAAAATCGACCTGGTCCCAAAAACTGCAACAACTGCAGCTAACGGTAGTGTTCACGATATGTATTCATGCTACTGTATTGCGGTGCATACCAGCTCATTCAATCCTTCAAAGTTGATACTACCTCATCGAGTATATCCATTACACTCTCGCTCATCTTAATACTGTACTCACGGCGAGAGTCTCTAGGGATGAGGTGAGGTGGGACCACAGGAGCCTATTGTCGTTTGTGCAACGACGTTTCTTGACCACAATCCTGGGACGACTAAAGATTCCTTATTTGCCTTCTTTGACGGCCGGCTGCATCCTCGTGGAACTCGGTACAAGGTAAAGTACAGTACGGATCATTATAGGATGCAGGCCCAAGCGGACAGACCCAACTCGATGGTTAGAACGTTCAGAAGAGCGGCTCTTGCCTTGGGAAGCAGTATCTGAATTGGCAATCGATCAAGTAGTAGCTTGAGATACATTACAGGCGGGACGGGACCGTATACCAATGGAACAATAAACAACGAAGGGGGTTCTGTTCCAGAATTTTCCTTTTCCCAGAACAGTTCCATTCAGTACTACGGTGATCCTCAGCCATAGATGTCCGAACCAAGATTTCCCTTCTTGTCCAGATGCGAAACTAATTCCTTGTACCGCTGCATTTGCAGTAAAACATTGCATATTGAAAGGCTTAGACGTATGGGAGCTGAAGTCGAGACAACGCTATGGGCCCCGTTAACCTTGGAGCAAGGAGCAAGAGAGAGGAGAAGAATGCATGCTGAGAGAACAACATGTACCCACTACAAATCCTACCCGTCTCACCCTATTAGTGACCCTGGCTGGACCTTACAGAGTTAATTTATTGATTTCCAGTCGGAATATCTACGATCCGCAGAGCGGAACGAAGATCATCTGAGAAATGGATACGCACAGGGAAGTGAAGCAGAGCAAGGGTCGGGGCAGGAACAGCCAAATTTGAAATGAGTCGTGATGGTTGAAAAGCTTCGTGGTGCCTAAGGTTTATAGTTTATTCCTTTTCGCTGTCTGTTTCCAACATCGCCCTGCGAACGCGGCTCGACCCTTTCTTGACCATTGAGGGGCAATAAAACGATACTCTACCGTACACGAGTCACGAGTCGCGAGTCATGATTAATGACGGGAAGAGAAGGGTGGAAGAAAGAGGAAGGAAGGAGCTAAGAGTCCAAGAGGCTGCAGATCAGATCCCACTGGTCAACTCAATGGCGCTGGCGGCTTGCATTAGTCGCTTGAAGTCGCCGACCTCAACCCAGCGGGATGGGATGGGCCACTTCTCAACGACTTGGACTTGGGCACAGCGTCACGTCGGTAAGCGAGGTGCCGTCTGCACAACATCGAGCATCATGTCGGCTGCTGGCCAAATCAAGATCAAGAGCAGTTCATCCGCCGTGGTGCAGTATGGCCTCACGCATATTCTCACCCATAGGACTTGACATCCATCTCGATGTCGCAGACAGTCGCAGACAGCTCATGAAATGCCTTTCACATAGATACTGGAGACACACCCACGCACAGGACCGGCGCCTTTATATGAGATAGATGAGATAGATGGGACGATTGAGCTTGCTACGGCGCAGGGCTACCTCCTTCCACAATGAATTGAGTCTACCTGATTGAACCGAACAAAATTATATACTCCGTATGGACTACGGAGCAGCTATTTCGTGCCAGGGTTTATCACAAAGCTTATTGCTTTCATACAAGCAAGATGCCATGTCGAGAAGCTCGCTAAGCCCAAGAGCATGTATGATCTATCGCTGAGAGGTACACAGGCATGGTCGACAGTCGACACGTCCCTCCTCCGCACCCGCACCTGCAAGCTATCCAGTGATCGAGATTTGGCGTCGAGTCTAATCCTGCGCTATACAGTAGTGGTGCTTCTGAACATGACACAGTGTCTGGACGACACTGGACGATACTGGACGATACTGGACGATACTGGACGATACTGGACGATACTGGACGATACTGGACGATACTGGACGATACTGGACGATACTGGACGATACTGGACGATACTGGACGATACTGGACGAGGTAAAGGCCCGGTAGTGTGATTTACTATGGTACCGCAGTCTGCATGCGTGATATTGTCCGATGCCCGGACCTTGAAAAGTCGGGACGCTGGCAGTTGATTCTAGAGACGTGGCGCAACGGTTCTCGCGCTTTGGAAAAGAGGCTTTTAACGATTTTCCTAGCCCGGGCGGGAGGTCCGGTAGCGCAGAGCATCGCAGTAAAACGGTCCTTCCAAGTTTCAACGCGCAGAATTATCGAAGCCAACGGACAGCCCGTGCCTGATTCAAGAAACGGTCGGGCCGTCATTCTAGCATGCCTGTCTACTGACTGCTAGTCTCGATCTCATCTGAACAGCAGGAAACTCGGAGCTTCTCCATTATCGTTAGTCCACGCTCGAGCAACTTTGGTTGCGTTTTACAGTAACTTGCCTGCTATACGACTAACATCTTTTCCAGGGAGTCAACAGGATCGACTGGGCATCATGGTCCATCCCGGCTGCGCTATGGCTAGAGAGGTGTTGGATTGACACTGCAGATCAAATTCTCTTGCTCCCGGCAGCCGTGCTGATCTACTGACTACTGCGGTCCATTCAGATCAGGGCAGATCTGGGCGGGGGTTTATCCACTATCATGTGGAGGATCTGTCATGACTCTTGGCTTCTGTTGTCTCAATAATGGGCTCAAGTGGCACGCATTGCAAAACCCTCTCCATTATAGGTCGGTATACTCTTGTATGAGCATTGAGTTCCAATTACAGTCGATCAGACCAGAGCAGATGAACAGGTGTTTGCATTGTTTGGGAACGTTTGCTTCTTCTGAAAGGAAGGCCTGAAGATGAATTGCATGGAAAAATGCACTTCTGTATTTAGAGTGGAGGAAAGTGAAGCGTCCGTCCACGACTGGCAGAAATCTGCGACACCCCTCAACTGACAGGGCATGCATGTCCCTGTCCCTGTCCCTGTCCCTGTCGTGTCTCTTCCCAAAGACCGGGACAACAGCCGCTCGATGTGGTCCAAGCTGGACATTGACATTTGGAATAAACTACCGGCGAGAGGTACAGCGTCGGGTTGTATGTATAAGGTAGACATGGTTGGGTGTAGGATTGAAGACTTTAGAAACGAACTTGTGTTTTCTAGAACAAGGTAGGTATATAAATATTTTTCAAAGCAATTCGATGCACATGTCACTACCACACCTTCCCTTTCCTGTAATTGATCAGAGCAGAGCAATAGCTGGACCTGACAATGAGATGCCGGGTGTATGTTTTGTGCAGCACAGAACTTATATGCTTTTAGTGGACAAGGACAGGGAATTTAGGCAAGGGATAGCCGACGTAGCGGACGAGGGGGGCATCATGGGATTTCAGATAGCCGATCCAGTTAATGATCGCGTCCTGCATCACACCACCAGTGAGGATCCGGTAGGAGAGAAGAAGGTTTCTCACTGAAAGTCAGGTAGATCGAACTTCGGAAACAACGTTCTGAAAACAGAGATTCATACCGCGGCTGTATCTTCAATCAGTCTGGTATCATCCATAAGGAGTAGGTAGGATGAGAAGAATTCGGATAGCACTTGACATCGATTCTCGGTCCATTTGGTTACGGGTGCGGGCTGTTCTTTGAATGCTAGTCTAGATCTCGATAGTTGTGATCGTGGTTCAGGTTGAGGTTAGGTTTTCCGAGCTGAATAAGCTTTGACTAGTGTACTACCCGCTGAAAGCAGCCTATCAATAAAATCACTTCTAATTTTTGCTACAGTAGACCGTGGTTGCTCTGCGACCCCGTCACGCCCATGTCGTCTTGTCTCGTCTAATTTTGCTTTTCCTACTCCTCCCTATTCAACTCGACTTTCTGTGTATCATGTCTTCTGTGTGTTGATGGAATTTCAAGGGGCTTTGTCTAAATCATGCAAGTTGTATTACTAACACGACAGGTCGGTACTTCGCGTGGCACGCCTCTGTATGACATAAAGCACCCTCCGCTCGGCTCATGCTGCTTGCATCTGTCTGTCTGGCAGACTTGTTACTTGCCATTCCCTTCCTCCTCTTCTCTCGTGTCGGCTCTCCTCGTTACCGGCTGGTGTCTCGTTACTAGCGGGTGCTGCATCACGAATTGCGATCCAGCCTGTTGGAACGGATTGTCTTACAAATCGCTCTAGCATTCCAGCCATTTTGCGATCGTGCTCTATCTGTCTCATTCTCATGACTTTCAAGGTATGATGACGAAGACGATTGATGATAAAGGCAGAAAATCTGCCGCCAGCAACAGTGCACGGATACGTACCAGCATTTCTTTATCGCCCCTGAGTTCGTGGTAGTAATCTGGGTGCCCGATAGAGACAGCGGACCAGCAAGTTTCAGCCCCAGCTCAGATCTTCAACCGTTATGGGAACGGTTCTTGTGCTTCTTTCGTCTGTTCAATACCCAGTCAGGAATCTTTAGCCTCTCCTGTGTGCACAGCAAGCAAAGACTTACAGCCGGTACTGCTCGACATCCTTGCATGGCGACAGAGAGCTATACCATGTGACTACCTAGTCCAGTAAGAAGTGAGGTACGCTACAGCTCCGATCCAAACCATTCACTAGTCAGCCATAGCTGTCAGCTGCTGGTCTTCCTAATCTTGGAATCCAATGATTTCGCCTGACAATAATGCCTGGAGAGCGGCTGGTCCCTTGACGGCGGAGCGGGAGAATATAAGTGCAGGTGTAAGTGCGTAAATCTGTAGGTACAAGTGCAAGTTGAGATAGATTTAAATTTTACTTGTAGGTAATTCACTGTCTGAATGTACACAGTCTACGCTCGATCGGGCAAATACACACTGGCAGTTGAGTGGACGCGCTCGATGCGATGCGGTGCGGTGCGGTGCGGTGCCGTGTTAGTGATGGTGGTTGTGGTGGTGGTGGGCGTAGTGGTAGTGTGTTGGCCAGGCGCGCCGAGCATTCCCAGCTGAAGGGACAGTGGAAGCCACCCGTTGTGGGCGATCAGCGATGCACTCCACTCATTCATTGCACATCGACCTTGTCCTCGTCCTCGTCCTCATCTTTGTCCTTGTCCAGTGTACGTGCCCGTGCCCGTGTCCATGGGTCTTTCCCCTACCATGCTAATCCCTATCCCTACCCCTACCTTAAGTTCCATCCCTGCCCTGCCATCCCTGCCATCCCTTCCGCCCATCGTTCTTATTCCTACCTACCACTCGTCCCTACCCATCTCCCCCCTCCTTTTTCCCTCCCCCTGCTCAACTTTAACCTTTAAGGGCCCCTACTTTATTTTTATCTTTATCTCACCGAATAACTACCTAACCTTGGCTTTGTTTCTGTACCCTGTCGTGCCCTACTGCCCCCTCTGTCCCCTGCGCTTTGTTGATCTATGTACCTAGCTCTGGCTCTTCTGTCGCCTGTTACTGCCACTACCCATGTTCTTCGGTGACGAAGGTATGGTACCTAGGTATGTGCTTCACGCTCTGGGTTGCCCAAGCCCCTTTACCGCCAGGACGAGTACTTCAAAGTAGGGCTTGATACTGACTGCTTCGCGGGTCTGCTTTCTGCTGTTCACTCGCCAGTATGAGAAGTACCGTAGTCGTTGTGAAGTCTCACCTTCCTCTAACAACCACCAGCCTGTCCCAGCCTGCTCCGCTTCCTCCCCATCTCCCCATCTCCTTTCCCAATTTCTGTCTCGAGTCCAGTTCAGTCGTCAAGTCTAAGAGAAAGCAAGCGCGCACTCAGACCAGGATCAGGCATATGCCTCGTTCAAGAACTGGGAATATGCTGGGGACAGCAGCTATTGACATTGCCTCCACCTGAGCCCTAACCATCTGCTCCGTCCCCTTTCCTCGCCCTCGATCATCATCACGTTCTCCGTCTCTCTCTCTCTGCCCCTGCCGCAGATTGATCTGCGTCCACTACTACCTCCGCTCGCTCCCCTGTTAGTAGTTAGCCACGCTCCCCCCGGCTGCCCAGGTCGTGTCGAATATCAAATATTTCTTTCCATCATCCCGACATGATACCAAGGTCCCAGCGATCAGGACGCCTCCTATATCCCCAGCAGTAAACCCGGAAACCCTGGTTCATGCCTGCTCGTTGCGTTTGCTCGTTGAACCCCAACTATCTCATCAATAATTGTGACTGGCTACCACAGCCTGCATCCAACCTACAAGCGTCCGATCTTCCCACTCATATACTCTTACCACTTCCTAACCTGCTCCAACTCCTTCAACTGCCCACTCGACCACTTCATCCTCTCCAACCTGGCATCATCAATCTTTGCCAACCACAAAAGCGCAAACGTGGAACTTCTATACTTATCAAAGATCCGTCTAAATTGTCTGTTCATCTGAACGAACCCCACCCACCGCCTTGTGTACGGAATAATACTTGGATTTGGGTCCCACTTCCCTCGGAATACCACATCCCACTCAGTCAGCGAAATCCTACCTATTGGCCTGAAGTGTTTCAAGTTTGACAACTGCGTCGAACGAGGACCCTCCCGCATCTGCCGCCATACCTTGGTTATCAGTCAGACCACACGAGCTACTACTGCGAGGATAGACGCCAGTGGTTTCTAACACCACTTCAGGTGTTGACCTTCTCAGCTACTATTTAGTAGCTCAAGGCTAGCCCCGCCCCCTCCCGAAGTCTCCAGTTACTCACCATCCTCCTGGCGCCTGGGTAGCAACTCTCGATCTAGTTCAAACTGTCATACCGACCTCAGACTACTGATCTTGTCTACTACTTTAGTCAGGTAGCTAATTCGGATAATTCTCATCGCGCCGGAGATCTGGAATCGGGGCTATAACTCACCGCTCATCTCCCAACGGCTGTTAGTCCTCGCTGGTTATTCAAATCCGACTGCGAAACTCGAAGATTTCATTCCGTGCTTTGCTCATCTTCAGTCATCGATCTCAAAATCAGCATTCAGTTATGTCTTCATCACACCGACGGGGACCTTGGTCACAAGGAGAGGACGCCTACCTCGTCCAGTTAGTCCACACCCAAGGAGCATTGAATTGGGTACGCATTGCCCAGCTCATCGGGTCGAGGTCACCCAAACAGTGCCGGGAACGATATCACCAGAACCTCAAACCTACACTTAATCATGAGCCAATCAGCCCAGAGGAGGGGTTACAGATCGAGCGTATGGTTGGCGAGATGGGAAAGCGCTGGGCAGAGATTGCCCGAAGGCTGCATGGTCGGAGCGATAATGCAGTAAAGAACTGGTGGAACGGAAGCATGAATCGACGAAGGCGTCTTGATATTCGACGAAGAACGTCGACACAGCACCCCAACAACTTGGATGAGGAGTCACGCCCATTGTCGTTCGCAAGGCCGGCATCAAGCTATCCGCTAACTATCACATCAACCAACTTCTCCTCGAGACTAGGCATGGACGGGCCACTGCCATCCCCTGCAGCCTCCGAAGCTTCGAGGGCAGAGTCGGTAGACGGCGGTGCGCCTTCACTCATCTCAGATGCCAGCTCTTCGTTCTCGGTTTCTCCTCGCCTCGCACTGTCACCGAGCTTAGATTTACCGCCTTTGATTTATTTCTCTCGAGATCATAGACGCCCTAGCCTGCCATCCATTCCATTCAGATCAAACCACGCTTTAGTCTCAGAAGGAGATAGCCAAGGGTACACATTTACACCTCGCTTCCAGAGTGACTTGAAGACACATGTCTCCCCTGCACATTCGTCTTCTGTTCAACGCCCCGAGCAGTACTACCAGATGCCAACACATTCACCGCAGATCTATTACCCAGATTCTCGACCACAGCTTCCCACAGCGCCACCAACGCCTGTGCAGCTCCCACCTCTTCATTTTAGCGCTCGATACGAGACTCTAGAACAGTCAACGGAGAGAGACACGAGAATGCATCTTTCTTCGCTTCTGGGATAATTTCTGGAGGGTTTGGCTTCGAAGATGGGAACTTCTAACGGGACGTTCTTGTTTTCCATCATCCTAGCTAGGGCGGAGTTTCTCATTGGCGTCTCTATGATTTGCCTCTGTTGTGGAGTAAACACTTACGGACGTGGTGCATGAGCAACGTCTTCCTTTTGTAATCACGAACCGAGGACATGTGTCCTTTAATATCATGTATATCTATTAGCCAGATACCCACTCAAATACCTAGTCAGATCAGATCATGTACATGTAGGTTGAGCAAAATTATAATTCAAGCACACCTGCTTTGCAAAGGTTCTGGCATTCTGCATTGTTTGACTTGAATCCTCAGCTTTGAGATAGATTTTGCTGTCAAGGGCTCTGACCAGATACCAAAAATACTCTAGTGGGAGATCTATTTAAATCGGATCCTCCATCCGCCATCCAAAAGGCACTGCCCACTTCTAGAAGGTGGATATGAATACAATAACCATGGGATTTCGTGAGAGTGTATCATGAAATGGCATTCAAGTGGAACACGGAGACGATCCCAGGCAACCGCTAAACCTTATGCGAACCCTACTTCATGGAGAGATATGCTTCTCTTACGAAGTCAGCGCCTCTTTCATCGATTGGCAGCCAGATGCTGTTTGCCAGCATGACCCTCTGCTCAAACCAGGAACCCGAATAAGGCACTAGCACGGGCACTACCAGGTACGGATCACCCCTTTCTGCAGTTGCTGGCGAGGTTGAAAGAACCTGGTAAAAGTCTGCCACATCACCGCCCAGCCACGATCCAGATCATCCGATCGTATCTATAAGAAGACCAGGGTACGCATCGCTTATGCAGATCACACAAGCGATCTCAAAAAGCAATTGAAACCGCAAACAGACAAACACTGAAGTGGAATAGATCGATGCAAATGTAAGACACATTGGATCAGCAGATTATCTGCATTGTAGTACCGTCTCGGAGCAATAAGGCATAATATCTCTCTCAGGCACTTCAGCCGACGAAACAAATGAACACCCCTGGGTCGGAACCCTGAAACGGGGCGATAGAGTGTACATTCCTTTTGGTTTTGAAGCACCGCTTCACTACACAGCTGAGCTGAATGCCATGTCAAGATGCATCTCAACGTTACGCACCGTGCTACGCGTCTTACATTTCCCGACAAGACTTCCCCATCCTGGTAGACTATGGCACGAAAACAAAAGCAAGAAGTAAATATGCATATTTGCGTGGGTGCGTAGCCGAGCGAATCAGACACCTTCCTACACATCCCCTATTTTAGCCGAACTCGTTTGTTTTCTTCTATTCTTTCCTGCCTTCAACCTTTAGACTCATCTCAGGACATCTTCACAGTGGAGATACACGCCCAACATTGTTTCTGCTGTCAGCGTCTCATCGAATCGTGAGAGTACCTCGGGCTTGCCACCAGAGACGCGGACCAAGGTAGGATAGTAAATTCGTTGCATTTTAGCCTGCCAAAAAAGCTTGGGGTATATAACATGCCTGAATGATGAGCAGTGGCCCGAAATATTTCGCCGTACTCATGTCCGCGTTCCCATACAACTCCATCGCTACAGTGCTTATGGCAGATCTGCATCATGTCCATATTCAAGCCCGTTTTCCAAGTATCTACGCTGTTCGAAATCCAGGAAAAGTCACAAATATATATCACCGCCCTCATTCACCACCCATCGTCGCCACGCCTCATCATAAGCACACTCAAGGTCTGTGACCCATCTCTTCGTATCAAAGAGTGCACATGTCCACCTGCTGTCATACAGAAGCTTACGTAGCTCCGCAAGTCTTCCGACGCCATTTCCGTAACCAGAGGAATGCATTTCATAGCAAAGACCACTAGCAAGCTTTATCGCAAAGTCTTCGTACTGGGCATCATCATCGGCAATGAGTTCACCTGCTGCTTTTAGGCCCTCTTCGCCCTTGGGGAGGGCCCCTTTGAGAATGGAAGCAGCCATCCGAGAGCACATCTTGTATCTGTAACGCGGCAGGGTCAGCAATGGGGTGCTTGACCATAAAACATCCGCTGCTGTCGTGTGAGCATTGCACTCTGGCGTGTCCAGAAACAAATCACAAACACGGGCTCTGGAAATGTGCTGATGTTTTGGGGCTACGTCAGTAAACCATATCCGGGATGCGACATTCTCTCCTGCCCATTCCTGGGCTGTTCGTTTCAAATTAGTTTCCCCAAGATCAGGGAAACGGAGTAGCCATAAGATCGCTTTCGGAACTTTGTCCAGTATCCTCAACCAGGTGCGGAATGTTGTAGGCTCAATCTACCAGATGTCAGCATGCCAAATACCCAAATATTGCACAACAGTTGACGTACTTTGTAAAGTTGATTGAAATTTCCGAGGATGATTGCATCGTCAGAGAGACTGGGAAACAACTCCTTCCGCATCTTCCATCTCCTGGACTGCTCTTCGTCCCATGAAAGTTGCTTTTCCCGCGGCTCTGACTGAGCATGGTCGCAGCAAAAGAAAGTATCTCGGCAGAAGATGATGTTCTCTGAGTAAACCCAGTCTTCTTCCTCAAGAGACTGCTGATCCAGGAGCTGATCTTCCAGATCGATGTTCCTTCTCCAGGGCTTTAGAGTGTCGGGTGGAATCGCTGTCTTGTCTGCCAGAATATAATCACACCACTCGGCCCCAAGCGTTCCCGCAAAGCCCATGAATGACATTTGAATCGGTGCTGGGCGGGCCGCGAACACCTCATTCCTTGCACCCCTGGTGTATCCGTTGAGATTAACGAGGATATGGATCTCGTCCTGAACGATTTGTTGCACCAAACGGTCAGCCGACCATACACTAGCATCCCGAAAAACAGGTGCTTCACGTTCTATTTGCTGGCGGTGAACGGAGTTATCACTCGCAGTCGTGGCATAGCAAAACGCTTTGGCCCTTGAAGGATTGTGAAGCCCGAAGACAGATTGCATCCTAACGAGTTAGTCGGGAATTATAATGGTCGGTGAAATGGTCGATAACTTACAGATGGGCTAAAGGGTGGTTGTTGAAGTCGGATGATACATATCCAATATTGAGATATGGTGCGGGCGGTGGCGGTGGAGAAAAAACCGACCCTGGCATCCATGGTGCTTTGAGGGTGGAGCAAGATATCCTCAGCGCGTTCCGTTGAGAAATCATTCGAATATCCTTCGCAGATAAAGGACAAGTAAATGTATGGAAAGGCAGGACAGTTGGTGCTGTTGGAACCGTCAAAGTATTTGGTATCCGGGGCCTTGGATATTGGGACGGAGGCGATTGACGATTCAGCACATGCTTATCGTGATACCATCGATGCATAGCACGTTTGATAGCTCGCTCAATTAGCCGGACGACTCGTGCACCTTCCCAACGTTCCCCTACCCATGAGCTTAGCGTGATCTGCATGCTTTCCCGTTTCTCAATTGGCCACGGCTCCCCAGAGTCGGCTGCCTCCAGTTGACGAAGAAAATGATGAAGCGCTTGGTCGACGAGAGTTCCCCTGCCCCAGACAGAACCATCCTTGAGTTGCTTTGCAACTATGTCAACAACACGTTTCATCCAGCCACCACCTTGCCCGTTTGCTCTCGCGTCGGTTATCATGCCGCTTTCATCGACGTGCCATCTGTCCTGTCTGCCGCCATCTAGGATCACTCCTCCACGTCCAGCCCAGTCACATACAGAGTTGAGGGCATTTGCAAGACCGCAGACAGCTTCTGCAAAGTCAGGACTTGAAGCGACGGCGCGTCTGTAGTATTGGATGGCGTCGCTCGTGCGACCCTGGTCTTTGACGGCGTTTGCTAGATTTGCCAAAGCAATATCAAAGGAACTATCACAAGCTACTGCCTTCTCATACATTGTGATAGCAGCCGCAAGCTGGCCGATGTCCTTTAGAAGACTTCCAAGATTCGTGTATATGTGTGCATGCCGCGAATCGAGATTGAGACCGTAATTGTAATATGCGAGTGCCAGAGCAACTCCACTACCGGGCACTACACCAGGTATGGTGGGTTGGTTGGAGGAGTCTCTTGACTGAAAAGGGCGATGTGATGGAGTATGTTGAACGCTGGCGAGAAGAATGCCCACGTTATTGGCAGTCGAAGGACTAGGCTGGAGCGACAGAGAAAGGTAGTATAATGCGAGTATATCCCCTACTCCTGTTGGCATACTCGATATTCTCTGACGAGAGCTACTATTCGACATGGCATCCTGGAAGATCTTGGCTAGTGATAGGAGTGAATTACTTGTGGTTGAGACAGCGGCTCGTCGAGCGAGACCTTCAGGCACATGTCGCAGTCCTGGAAGCTCCCCATTCCTAGTGAACACAAGTCGCGCTGTTTGGAGAGCCTTATCAGGAGGTAGCAAAAGTGGTGAAGAGCTAGCTTGCGAGGGTGTTTTGAAATCAGTTCGCAATGGGTGAATCCCATCAAGTGACAGAACATTCACAATTCTTCTGATAAGATCCTGAATATCATGGTAGCTTCGGCCTGTGCTGATGAGAACTGCTTCCTCGAACGCCTTCGAGGCTCCGTTGATGTCGCCAAGAGCATACAGCATATTGCCCTTCGCATGAACCAGTGCAAGAATACGCCCGCTTTCAGAGCCCGGGACGGAGAAACCACTCGAACCAAAGCCGACTTGCGTTGATAGATCATCGTTCTCTCGTGCTCGAGGGGAGGAGAATATCTTATCGCTATCGATATCGTAATCTAGGGCAATGTTTTCTGTCGCCGTCCAAGTGAATTCGCACGACTCGCGATCGGCGTTGCTTGAAGTCTCGCTTATATAGTCCGACGGATCTTCGGGCTTCGGAAGCCGTAAAGAACGTTCCACAAACTCGATGATATTGACAGCCTCAGTCCCTCTGTGGTCACCGCAGAGCAAACCAATCAGATGCTCTACAGCTTCAAAATAGCTTGGCCGAAGCTTGACTGACTGTAGCCAATACTGCTCCGCCTCTTCACGTCTATTCAAGCAGAGCAATGTGGCTGCGAGGTTTGATATTGCTTCAACGTGCCTGAACAAAATGTCAGTCCAGGGTGGAATAGCTATCACATTCGTACTTACTTTGGATCTAGAGCAATGATCTTCGAGTACCAATCAAGAGCTTTATGATACTCCTCCAGGCCGTATGCAAGACATCCTCCGAGTAGCATACCATCAATCCAACACCAGCCGCTCTCGTCACACAGGTTTGTGAGCATGTCTAAAGCCTCCTTTGCCCTGCTCAATGGTGAGATGGGACACTGTGGAGTTATTTGAACATAATGGGGCACATCTTGATGCAGAGATCTGGCATGACGTGATTCGTTCATATTTGACGTTCCTTGCCACGCCCTGAAGTTCGCTATAAATGATGCTCGGGAAAGTCCTGGCGGTGCGTCAGCGTGGCTTTGAGCCGGTATTATTTTGCTGTCATTGGATTCTAGATCCGACCAGTGAGTTGAACTTAAGTGAGATGCAGGCTGACGGGGTGGCTTTGGGTAAATGCTATTCTTCGAGTAGGTCCGGAATCCATGGCTTTGTCTTGATTTTCTATCTTCCTTCCTGGTCTGATGCAGATATGCTAGAAGATCGACGTAGATACTGTGGGCCCATGAAAGAGTCTTCTCTTTGAATCTGGTATTATTGGCCTTGCTGGGCGACTGCGCTGTTGGAGTTCTGCAATTGTCGGGCGTTTCGTAGAGGGCGGTATTACCGTTAGTAGCACGGAACGCCGTTGATGGTGTATACGGGAACTGTGGCACTGCCATACCACTGTTTTGAAGGGAAAAGTCCGCATGCCCCGGCCGGGCGGCCAAACACGGATCTTCGCCGAAAGTTAAATGCCGTAATGGAGGTAAAAGCTCTGTCGGGGCGAGAAATTGCTGACCAAATCCGTGATTCGGAAAAGGGGGTGGTCTTTGGTGGCTGTACCCTCCCTGTTCTCTGACAGCAGCTGGACGATAAGGTACGAATCGCCCATCGGGCCAATACGGACCATAAAAACCGCCATCATCTGACGCAGTTGGTCCGGGAGACGGCTGGTACGCTGGTTGAAGGACAGTTGGGATCTGCATAGCGTTACCTGGGTAAAAGCTAGAGGCTTGTTGCTGTCGAATGTGATCCCATACGTTCTGCGATGACTCCACTGGGAAGTTCGGTTGAGGCCAAGGCGTACCTCCCTGGCTTTGTCGAAAGCTTCGCTCGCGGCCATGTAAACGTGGCAACTGTCCTGCCTTTTGAGAAGCTCCTCCCAAGCTCTCAGCTCTCCCTCTAGTCCTTGAAATGTCCAATGCTATACCGGAATATGTGCCACTGGCAGGCGAGGAGACGCTCGAAACTGGGAGTACAACATGTTTCAAAGCAGGCGCCTTGCTGGACCACTGCACAGGCGTCCCATCATAACCAGCAGCCAGGGTACCGTTTGGGGTTTTCCTGCGCAGCATGTGCTCGGCAGGGTCATTGTACTGACCACCAAGGCCATGATTGGAAGGCTTTCCCTCTGCAATGCTAGAGCGTCGGCCTCGGTTATTCTCGACAGAAAATGCACGGTATGGGGAGGCCAGTGAAGATCCATCATTTCTGGAGCTTCGAAAAGGAAGTGGCGCGCGGGTGTCCGTTCTTCTGGATTGAGGGACAGAATCGAATGGAGGGATAGCATATCCTTGATTTCCAAACTGCTGCGATAGATGTCGAGGATGGTGGGCAACTTGAGGAATCATGTTCTCCAGATTGCTTTGAAAATGGTAATATGTAATACTGCTCTACCGCATTGACGAGAGAATGCTTTCGAGTCGAGTCTTCAAATCCAGGGAGTGCCGATGCCTGCACGAAGGAGGGGAATGTTGCCTCTATTGATCATCTCGAGCTCGTAGACCACCAAGGCCCACGTCGGGCGTTCTCGATATACCTCCCACCGCTGGTACGGGCACGGCAGAGCTGTGATGAAATTTGTTGACGTTCTGGGAGTGAGCGTCCGTGAGATTGCCGTTGTCTGGACGTGGGGGCAGAACAGGGCTGGGCAGGGCTGGCTGGCAGCCTGTTCACAATGCGGTGCTGTAGAGCACTCGACGTCGTAGGCAGTCGTGAAATGAGGCTATGATTTCAAAGAATAACAAGGGAATGATGACATCGACAACTTTCATGTCAGAGTTTACGTGGTCGTAGCAAGAAGGAGCTGCAAAGTGGTTGATAAGTGAAGGGCCAGTAGTGAGAACAGGGCGGGCGCAGGCGCATGTAAAATTGCAGGGATCGACGCCTTCTTCTGTTTGGAGCATGCGTGGGCAGGGAGCGAGCGAATGATATCTCGTCAGCCGTCAGATAGTCAGCAAAACCCGTATCATCCTTCCGTCCTCTTCAAATCGAGACATTCATTCGCAGGCTAGAAGGTAGATCCAAGAAGTGATAGGAAGGCAAGTCGCCACTGTACCGAAATCTACTGCATTTGCTGTAAGAATGGGCTATATTGCTGGGAGGCTCGCGAGCTGTGAATGGTGTAGGCACTTAAGTATTCGGATTGAAGATGCACCAAGCTTCCCAATCGCATGATGCTCTCTGCAACGGCACATACTTGGCACATCCAGGCGCTGACGGCGGCCCGGCAATTCTCCTGGAGTCTCAACCAGGAAGACCAGTCTTGTCAAAGTGTCTATTTTACTGGACTGTTGCTCGTGCATTTGAATCACGATTTCGTTCTTTGCTCCGTTCGCCGAATATACAAACCGCCACATTCCACGTGAAAATGAGGTTCCGGAATAGTGATCGGAGAATTGTGGATCTTTTTGCTCATCTATCGAACCATCCAGAGAAGAAGGGAATGAGGGTCAGAGATCTTGGCAAGTCTTCACAACAACAATTGTCACAAGAGAACGTAGCGCTAGTATTTCATTCAATGCCATTGCTTGCACAGCCTATTGTGAAGTATGGAGCCCAGAATACGCGCAAAGGAAACCGTCGACCATCTACTCGTCCGGAACTGCGTGGCGTTAGCAATGCAATTAAAGATCAGCTTTAGGGGATCCTACTCTCGATCTCTCCACTCTCAATATCATCGCTGACATCCTTAGGACTTCTTCCGTCAACCTGGCAGCCCACGCTGAACGCAGTGCCCAGAATTTCCTTAACACCGCCCTTCAGCTCCTTCGACAAGGACTTGAATCTCATCGTCCGGGCAATCTCAATGACCTCATCCAGAGTGATTGATTTACTGTGCTTGATGTTCTTCTCCTTCTTTCGGTCGCGGGGGGGTTCCTTCAAGGCCTTGATGACGAGAGACGAGGCAGAGGGGACGACGGAAACCGCGGCTTGACGGTTTTGGATGGTGAGCTTGACGGTGACACGGAGTCCTTTCTATATTTCCCAGTTTATCAGACCAGCTCTCTAGAAGATCCTTCCTGAAGTATGCATACCCAGTCTCCAGTTGCTTTTGCGATATCTTCTCCAACCTTCTTTGGCGACAAACCCAGCGGACCGATCTTGGGAGCAAGGGCGGACGATGCACCGACTTCGCCTCCAGTGGCTCTAAGGTGGCTAAATGAAGACAGTCAGTACGCGATTCTTTTCTGCTGCGCGTATTGGCCTCATAGCAATTGCTACATCGTTCTGGTAATTCATGTTCATGGGGTATCGCGCAAAGGCCTTGTCTAAGACTTACATCACCTTGATCTCGTTGGGGTCGACCTTTGGAGCTACACAATCAAGTCAGCTGCATGTCTCAATTCATGTCGGGCAGAGGGCTTCTTACGCATTTTGGCGGTTGATGTTGTTGATCGCGAAGAACTGGCTGAGTGACAAAACTTTGAGGGGAAAGTTGTGTGGGCGTTGCCCATCGCTTAGATCACGCTAAAATAGCGCAAGGCTGACCTGAAGTCTCAAAAGTTCCTATGGAAATATACCTACCTAACAAGCAATCGTAAAGAAGGCTATAAGATAGAAGTTTTTGGCTTTGGCAATCACAGAATATATTCATTTCAAAATTAGACATTACTTAGGTGGATAAATTACTTTCAGTATTGCAACAGTCTCAAAGACTGATTTAATGTGCCGTCCAATTTGAGAGACCACGAGCCGAATTACAATGTAAGAAACTTGAATTACGATACGAATAAGGTGAATGAAAAGAAACTATATTTCATAATGTAAGTTGGGCTCTTAACCTGCCTTGAATGGCGTTCTATACGGTGTTCACTCTCGAAACTGGATCTACTACCTTTGAGTACAAATTACAAACACAAATACTTCACTGGCACACCGCGACCTGCAGCTGCTACATACAAATGAAGATTGATCTAGCATCCCGATTTATGACTATATAACGTTGAGATGACTTGGGCGAGCTTGAGAATTGTACAGCAATGAGCATATTCGGCATGTGCCGGTATTACCTGAAATCAGCATGCCAGCGTCACAATCTTGCACTCCACAGGTTTGTCTTTGCCTATCTTTGGCCTTGTCTGGTTCTTGTAGGATTGCTAGTCTTAACCTCGCGCTAAGTATCAAATAGTCTTGATTTAAGTGCAGCCAACCAAGTCAGCGCCGAATTTGCTGTCACCAGTAGATTTCAAATATCTACCCTGGGAACCACTAGACTGCCTCGTGGTCTCCTTCGGGACTGTGAACCTTGTTGTCTCAGTTTGTGCCACTAACCGCAAGTCTAGAGCCGTCAGTAGTTGCTGGAAGACGAGAGTTTTTGTGCACTTACTTCATCAGGTGGTCCATGAACGTTTGCAATGAAACATCATCTGTGAAAATTGTTTGAGCGGTCTGAGCTCCAACTCCACCATAAGCACCTGTTGTGTGTGTAGTCGACGGATTGAGCTTTGAGAGCAAGAAACGAGCTTGTGATCCTCCAGCATCACACACAATGAAACGCGGCAGGGGAAACCGGTCGGTGATGAGATCCTATAACATGTTAGAGGATTGACAGACCGATCTGCGATATACGTACCCTGGCGTCCTCTTTTGGTTGTTCCAAAAGGGCTGCGAAGTTCTCGTAACCTTCTTGGTCCTGGTATCCAGCTTTTCTCCACTCTGCAGCTGTTTCGCCATGAAAGATCAGAATATGAAAGAAGGTATCCAAAAGGAGAATATGTGTTGGCTGGATGGAGGTAGAGTCAAGAAGAACTGGTTGACTTCCTTCTTGGTCGAATGTGTATGAGTCCAGGGTAGGCTGAATCATGATTAGGGAATTGCTGACATCTTCGTGGTTGAGCACATGTCTGTAGAATGCGGTCTCGTCTGGAGAGTTGTTGAAGACTTGGAGAAACTGGCTCCTCCGCAGGTGGAACATGAACTGAGGATAAAGAGTGAAATTCTTCTCCAGGCGGAATGATGACGGATCATCTTTCCGGTAGTCGGCGAATCGAGAGCAGAGACGGATAAGCATGCGATCCACCCACCGAAGAACATCCGGGCCATCGTCAACTTCCGCTTTAAAGACTGCAATCCTCGACATGAGCACAGCGGCGGCCTCCTGGTCAAACGACTGCGCAATGGCGGGGTCTCCTGCAGGTCCACTCAAATTACGAGAGACAGTAGTGACGCGAAGATGGAACTGGCCAGAAGAATGCTGATAATATGTGAGGAACTGCATCATGCCTTTTTGAGGAGTTTGCTGGTGCTGTGCTGGGCCACCCTGACTGGCAATCTCGAAGTAAATGCCGTAGCTTGCGTTGGGATCAATGCCACACATTTTCCAAGAACAAGTGTTTCCGATGCCACATTCAGTCTCGCCTACAGATGTCGATTTCTTATTCATCGATACTGCATGGCCTATCAGGCCAGTCACTTTTAGCTCCTTTGTAGTGAGCACCTCTAGCGACGCATTGAAACCCATGAGAAGGTTGTCATCGGCATCCTTCTCGAATACCCGAACAAATGACTGTTTGAACATGGATGATGTGAAGCTGTCGGTCAACACCATATGACCTCCGGTTGAGTTCGAGAGTCCCTTCATCTCTAACAAGCCCACCTGATCTAAACATCCAGCGAAAATGTCGATAATGTGACCATTGTGTGCTGTTCTCTTGGCGAGGTTGTCGTAGAACTAATCTGTTAAATTTTGATCTTCGCCAACACAGAGGACGACAGGTACAGATGAGACTTACCTTCAGAGCCTTCTTATAGTATTTAATGTTGTCTCGGTCGATATCGTGATGTGATCGGATGGGTTCTCTGAGTTCAGGGCCAACGACAAGTCCCGGTCCTTCAGTGGCGGGTCCACCAGCAAAGAGCATAATTCGACCACCAGCGTTCTGGAATGAGGACTCGAGAAGCCCAACAGCAACACTCAGGGCAACTCCAGTACATCTGAGATTTCGGCGATCATTTGCGACTGGCCAAGGGTCCTTTTGTAGTTGTTCCAAAGCTTTTGTGAGTTGGAATTCGCACTGTTGCACCGGCAAGAGAAATCTGGCAGCAGGTCCCATAGGTGGCATTGGACGCCCCGGTTGCTGCTGCTGCATTCCAGGTCGAAGACTAGAAGACGTCAAGGCAAGCATCTCTTGAACCTGTTTTGCAGAGTAGTCCTTGCTGCCACGGAAAACGTATGACTTGGGGCACTCGGTATAGCCAATCTCGTGGACTTGGGCCTGAGTTCATGTAAGAAGACGTTTGCAATGGCATACAAAAGGATTGCTCACCATGGTGCCGAATGTCACCAATCCAACTAGAGCGTTCTCCGGAAGGAGACTCAAGCTCATGACTAGGGAGTCCTTCAGTGCAGATAGGCTGTCCTCTTCTTGGCATGTGTCCACCACATAGAGAAATATGGGCGGACTTGGCGCTGGTCGAGACAGTCTATACTCAATTGTGGTGTTATTTGGGTGGAGTTCGGGGGGAATTGCATTGGCAGTGATGTCCTTGTAGTGAGGCGGAAGTGGATTTCGAGACAAACAGAAAGGGCAGATCCAAAGTCGGGCGCGAACGTCTACCTGGCTGCTTATTGTAAGAACAAAAGCAGCTAGTCATCGTCATAATAAAGCTTACCAGTATGGATTCAAGACAGATCGGCAAGGCTGTTTACAGATGACAGGCTCGAATTGCAGCAATGGAGAGTCGGGCTTCTCTTTGAGGGGCGTGTAAAGTGCGCCGATGGGAACCACAAGCCGTGAAGCTTCCTGTCACTGTTCAGCGTTTTCTCGGGCTTTGAGTGTTACCCAGGCGTACCATTCGAGAGCTTGGAAAGACGTTCCAGCTGAGCCGGAGACCATCGCGATCCTCAATTTCTGACCATTGCTCTTTCAGCGCCTCGATGTCCATGATGAGCGAGGCTCAGTCGCCAGGTCCGCGCTGGCTGGTTTGCTTGCTTGCTTGACCTTGTGGGCGAGGGGTTGTGCAGTATTTGGGGCGCTGGGCAATGGGACCTGGTGCACAAGTGGTTCGGAGAGACGTGTGCTTGGAAATTTATATGAGGACAATCTCGTGGAAAGCCGAGTGATGCTAGGTATCTGTCGTGGAAAGACGTCGAGGTTGATGCTGAGGTTGGGTTCAGTCGCTCGCTCGGAAGTAACAGATGGCAGACGGCTCTACTCTACTGGGAAGGCCACATTGAATTGATTCCAGCTGCTGGTCTAGTCTAGCCTAGCTTCGGCCTGGGGGGCACATGCCTTATCAGGTTAGCTACGCATCCTCAGGCCAAAAACCTACTACTCAGCACTCAGCTAAGCTAGCGCCGTTTGATCGTGATAAAAACTCTGGACGGAGCTTTGAGCTGCTGTTCTTCTCTTCTCTTTTCATCATCGCCAGTTTTCAAAATTACTTAAACGACAGCGTCGTTGCTATTCACAGCGATGCTGTTTTCGCGCTGCGCGAAGATGAAACTACCCGTTGCTGGGCGCCTGGATTTGAGATGTTATTCCAACCTTTTTGAAAATCTGGGAATCAGCTGAGGTTAAATACTTGACACGACTCGTTACTAGGACTCCCGTAACGCTCGGGATCGAATGACCAAGGCGTGGGAGCTCGGCTGTCCAGCTTATGGCTTGTTGGCCTTTGGGTGGCATGAAGTGCGAGTGGTCTGGCGGTGCGGCCTGGCGTTGTGCTGTGTATTTCAGATCTCAGAGACTTGGTGTGTGCGCTTTTCCGATCTCCCTAATACACTGGATGGATCTTGCCTGGATGAAAATCTTTTTGGGTAGAACTTCAACAAGTTCGTGCGCAGCCCACGAGGCAATATCATCGAAAACTTCCCTCCAGATCTCTCGCAGTAATATGTCCTGCTTCTCATTTACATCTTCCTGCCAACGATGCAGAACACCTCACGCATCTTTTCTTGCGGCAGCTTCGTTGTCATGCCTCCTCTTTGACATCCATAAATCGACGCTCCCATTGTGCCTTGGCCCGGTCATGAACGAAGCCACAGCTTTCCCCGCGATGGGAAGTGTTCGTCGATGGTAGTTTTTGGCAGGATATCCTCGACGACTGTAGAGTCAGGTAATTTCCTGGCTTTGAATTATAATCTATTCTTCGACTTACAGTACCATCTGAGCTCGATAAGGGCCTGCACTTCGTTGTAGCCGAACGTAGGCCCGAATGCCTTGGATTATTGGGGTTAGTTTATGCTTGTCGTGGTATAAGGATTCTTCCATTTTGATCTTGGCTCTATGTCTTCTCACATCCTACCGTGCCTCTTGGTTTGACTTCTTATCCAAACTGCGAACAGTTAATTGCATTTTACTATCATACGACATGCACGCCCTTATCAGAGACGATGTGAGGGAACGTTGTGTTGTTCTGTTTCTGGACTCATGCGGAGTATCGTCCCTATTCATAAGTATAGAATTAATTCTTAGGATAAGAAAACGAGCATCCTTAATTTTATGCTATAGACACTACTATTACTAGTGTTTATTTGGCTTTTGAATCGTGGTTGCGTTAATGTGGTTATAGCATAATAAGTTCGTAGATTTGCATCGAGGTAATTTGTTACCGGGAGTGAAATGCAATAAGAAGGGGCCTTGAGGGCTCTTTAATAGGCTCTAATAGTTTAGCGCAAGACATATATTCAGAGCTTTAATCATTTGCTCAATCTATAAGCCTAGTGTGACGGCCCAGTTGCCCGATCACGTGGTATCGCGCCACTTGACTTTGAGTTACGGGGACGGAGCTAACATGCGACATGTAAATAAGGCTAGCGGCCGCCCCCTTCCTACTTAAGTTTGAAGTTTCTTATGAACATCTTTTTTTGATATCTTCTTTATATTATATTATAATTATTAATAAACTTTTATTAAGCTGTTATATTAGAAAAGACTAACTTTACTTAAGAGGTCTTAATATTTATTTGCTAATTTCTTAAAGCATTTTTTAAGCGTAATCAAGTTGCTCTTTTAGCTTTTCTTACCTTTTTACCTTTATAACTTGTTGTTTCTTTGAAGCACCCTTTAGGCGCAATTAAGTTGCACATATAACTAACATCATGATTTTTAACTTTTTTATATTTTCATTTAATTGTTAACATGTTAGAATATGTTATATTTCCAAAAGTAATTTTGCTGATGTTGGTTAATAAGGCTTATACTAAGTGTTTGATATATTCACGCTAAGAGTTAGCTGGTAACCAAAGAAGTTTTTATAATAATATAATATGCACCTCGCTTAGCCTCGCTTAGCTTTCATAACCTCGCTTATGGCATAAACAAAAGCTCGCTTAATTTAAAGATATTACAGGCTCAGGGACCCCCTATCAGATCTGTAACTACAGGCTCAGGGACCCCCTATCAGATCTGTAACTACAGGCTTAGGGGCCCCCTACAAAGCCTGTAACTTCGGTAGTTTAAAAGGCTCGCAAA